>Ga0208265_100267_pt1 | contig 22739 bp, 20 predicted proteins | sample LakWasMet44_HOW7_2_FD_183882 | JGI IMG/M metagenome (GOLD analysis project Ga0208265, IMG submission 183882) | Freshwater sediment methanotrophic microbial communities from Lake Washington under simulated oxygen tension - Sediment Metagenome... | ecosystem: Environmental > Aquatic > Freshwater >... | reverse complement strand
ACATCAGGGATTAGCGGGAAAAACGCCGGATGAAGTCTATGACGCTGACCTTTTTGATGAACGAAAGGCCGCATGACCTGGCAGGGTTATCACTTAAGAATGATAAATGGCTGTCCAATTGGTGGGGTCCACTTCTGTAACGCCAAGAGAAAAAAAGTGGACTCCTTCAAAATAACGGTTTTGTTATCAATGACACAACCGCTACCTTTGGAGGTCTTCCCGCTATGAAAAAACATCGTTATTGCGCTAAAAAAGTCAGTGACATCAACTGGAACTTGGTCAAGGAAAAACTGGCTGGCAGTACGGCTGTGCTAGCCGTCGATGTGGTCAGAGAGAAACAATACGCCTTATTGAGCACTCTGGATAATCGTGTGTCGGGGCTCTTGCACTAGCAGCATCCGGAGCAGACCCGTAAGTTGTTAATGGGCCTGAAAAGCTTGGCGTGTTCATTGACAGTGGTAATGGAATTCTCCAGCACCTAGAGCTATAGTCAATTGTGGTGTATAGAGAATCAAGCGGCGTCCTGTTGCTGATATCTGGTTTGTTTAATGCCATTGACGAATTTCACACCGGTGATGACCTCGGCTAACTGTTGATAGCCTCTTAAGCGCAGCCATTTTTTCTGGGCCGTTTCTATCAGCTTAAAGGCCATCGCCAAGGTGGTCGTCCGGCTGCCGCCATGCTTGGTTTTGGTCGTTCTCAGCCTGACAGTGGCAAAGACCGACTCAATCGGATTGCTGGTCCTGATGTGCTGCCAATTTGCGGCCGGATAATCATAAAAGGCCAGCATGGCGTCCTTGTCTTTCGCCAGGCAGGCCATCGCTTTCGGATATTTCGGCTCGAACCGTTCAATGCAGTGGTCAAAGGCTTGATAAGCTTCTTCCCTGGTTTCCGCCTGCCAGATGGCCTGCAGAGCCTCCTTGACCTTGGGCTGCATGGCTTTCGGCAGCTTTTCCAGGACGTTGGCCGTTTTGTGCACCCAGCAGCGCTGCTGGTCGGTATCTGGCCAGAGTTTATCAACCGCTTTCCAAAAACTCAATGCCCCATCGCCGATAGCCATCGGATAGAGCCACCAGCTCTTTACTACCGTTTTCATCGGAACCGATGATGATCAGCAGGCATAACCGGTCATCCTGGCGCACATGGCTGTAGACGCCGTCGGCCCAGACATAGACGTAGCGCTTCTGGCTCAAGTCACGCCGAGTCCAGTCCTGGTAATCCCGCTCCCAATCCTGCTTGAGTCGACTGATCGTGGCGGCGGACAAGCCCGGCGCCTCCGGCCCCAGCAGGTGCTTCATCGTTTCCGAGAAATCCCCCGTTGAGATGCCTCGCAGATAAAGCCAGGGCAGAAATTCCTCCATGTTCTTGGTGCTCTTCAAATAGGGGTTCTAAGCTCTATCCCCAGAAATTTTATAACATTAATAAATACAGTATGTTATCGATAATCTGAAAGAGAGCTTTGCTTTGCAACTCTCCGTAGAACGACTATAAACCAGAAAGTTTTAATGTCGCCATGAATAGAAATGTCACTTCCAGCCTTGGTGAACGCACGAACCAAGCATCGAAAACCGGAAAGTTATGAAATGCCGAGTTCTAAAACCGTGAATACTGTTTCGTAACCGAGTTATTTATAGTTTTTGGCGTCAAATTGGTCGATATTTCATAATAGCTCATTGAGTTTAATGGCTTTCCAATATTTCCGGGGTTAGGGCTTAGAATTACATATTAGAAATACATAATATTATCCCTTTCGAGGGGATGGGCAAAAATAGCCATTAATGTAATTAAACACTAGGATGGTTTAGATTGTCGGTTAGTTACACAAGATCGGAAAGCTACCACGTATCAATTGGTACAGCCTGAGCAACCAGCACATGCTGAGCGCTTTAGCAGAGAAAAAGAGTGCTCTGTCACACTAGGCTGGAAAAGATCGCCACTCTCTCCGTAATTTACTGCAAAACAGCCGCCCTGGAAGTCCAGGGCGATTCCCTGTTCTTCACACGCAGAGCTAAGTCGCGCGCAGCTAACGAGTTCATCACGATTTCTAATATGAGTCAGACCATGCCAAACATCTCCCAATTTGCCCACGAGCTTTTTGCTACTGAAGCCCATGATTTTCGAACAAGGGGATATATCACCATAAATACTCACAGCAATACTATTTCGTCCAGCCCTACAGCCAAAAAAGCTTCCTTTATCGATCTTTTCAAAATCATCAATGCGCAAATCTTCGCGAGAATTCCCCTTATACCAGTGATACAACTGTCTAAGTTGCTCTTCAAAAATGCGCATAGCCATATTTGACCAATCCACTCCAGTCGCATGACCAATAAAGAAATGATTAACCCCAACATCGTAGAGCCCTAGAACGTCATTGAATAGAGAATCTACGCTCTCAGGCATTACCGTCATTTTTGCACCAATCCAGGGCTGTCTCTTCTTAAGTATCTCAAGGCCTTTTAGAACTTGCTTGAAGGTCCCACGACCACGCCTATCAATCCGGAATCTATTATTCGTAGACTCACACCCATCAATACTAAGCAATACTTGTATATTATGATCAGCGAAGTACGCAACCATATCTTCGTCTAAAAGAACCCCATTGCTCGTCATATTGAAACCCACGGATTTTCCCATGGAAAGAGCTCTTTTCTCTGCATACTCAGTAGCTGCTTTAATACCTTGGATATTTAGAGTTGGTTCTCCTCCAAAATGAGTTATTTCCAAACAAGATTCATCACGAGCGTAATCGAACAATAAGTTCACAGCCAACCGAGCTATCTCAGTGGGCATCTTTTTGTGTCCAATCATATTTTTCTCAAAACAATATGAACAGGCAAGATTACAACCTTCTGTGTGAATAAGTTCTAAATGTGATATCGCAGGAAACAGAGATAAATTTAACTTCTGAACAACCTGATATATAAGTACTGTAGAGCTTTCTGCGGATAAATTTAACTCTTTTATCAAAAATGTTTTCACCTGAGTCAAATCAGGCTCTTGGGAAAGAAGCGCTTCACGAACTTGATCTAACAATTCAGAAGAATATTTTTGCATTCGTACGCTCCTCAATAAAGCACCAATTTTTGATTAGGTAGAAGCAGCTATTGAACAGGCCGAACTTTTCTTTTCAATTACGCTCTTCAATAGCTGAAAATTTCAAGTAAAATCACTCTTGAGATATTTGGAGTACTTCACCCAAAGCTAAAGCCGCTACTACATCCAAAATCTGAACAGCTAAAAGGAGGGCTGCAGTTGTATTTGCCGCAGTAGAATCCTGAATCACACCTTTTAGGTAGCATTGGGGTTGCTGAATCTCCCGAAATATTCCTTTCCATATCCGGTTGGATTGCCGCTGCTATTTCGGCCGCGAGTAATTGGAGTCTTGTGAGTTTCTCTATTGCTTTTTCCGGTTCCATTATCGACCTCCTATAATAAATTCCGAACACATGATAACCACATCCATTTGAATAAATACAAATTGATGCGATTGTTAGAGAGTTATAATAGTAAGTAATGCTGGCGATATTCCATTTATCTTCAATCTGCTCCTTTAACAACCATTTAAAATACACTATAACCTACTTAAATACTTTACTTTATCAATTACGGATCAACAATAATGCATATGCATACATTTCAGATGTCCTCGTTTGAGTCGCCGGTATGCAACCATCCATGCTCTTCCGCAGCCTTTAGTGCGGCATATCGACTATGTACATTCATGCTGATGAGAATCCGCTGAAACTCGGTACGGATAGTAGCGGGGGAACGTTTCAAGTGAACTGCAAGTATTTTAGCTTCTGTTGTTTTCAAGATAATACACGTTTCCAACAATCGCCGAAGAGCGGGCGTTAAAGGAGATGGACTGTTTTCGCTCATCTTAATCTTCCTCAATTGCTATGCATTATGTTATATGGTTTTAATTAAAATTCTCTAAGACAGTCGATGCATTTATCACAGCCGTACCGTTTATCCAATATCGATAAAGGTTCAAACATCAGAGACGTATTCTAACTAATAGAATAATGCGCAATTCGAGGATCATGCAAATCTGAAATAGTTTTGTCATTTTCAGAAGACCATTGAATGGAATATCCGAAGCCGAATGTACTATAGGCGTGTTGGGTTTACCCCATGATTGACCCATGAGCTACGACCATCGTTATAACTTACTGTTTTACTTGGCGTAAGTTAACAAGGACAACGGATTGCTAATGCGTTGTTCTGTGATTGGGCTTCATGGAAAGAGCTTAGGGTAAATACTTAGATAGCCAGCTACAGCTTAACAACTCAAGGATTGAACGGTCAGTACGATCATGACCCGCAATAACGTTAAAGGAGGGTGTCATGGCCAAATTTCAACTAGACGATGGTGACGAGTATTGGGCCGAAGATTGTATCGATGGTCATTTAATTAATCCGCGTCTGTCGCCTGAATTCATACCAGTAATACCTTTTATCATCCGTACTGTTGATAATTTTTCAGTCCATTGCATGACTACTAACGGTTACCTTAGATGTATCGGTGTCTTTCATAATCTGAATGAAGCCATTAGTCGCGCTAAAACTGGCGATAAGTGGCGTTGTGCTATAGTCACAACCAAACAGACCGCCAGAAGATAGGATCATCAAGGCGTCCAGCAAACCGGCCTAAAAATATACCGTCATTTATATCGTCAGTTCGGTTTGTGGCTCTGTTTTGTCGTAAGCTGCACCATCCATTCCATGCGTACCACCAACCAAGCCCCAAGTCAAAAAAACCGAATTGAAACAGACGATAATCAGACCGTGTTAGAACAAAGTAGAACTGTGCTCAAAGAAAATTAACGCCACAGAATCCTTCTCATCGCCTCATTGATCATCTACTGGACCATATTTTTAAAAGGGCACTCTTCTATTGGCTTGCACAAGCCGTCTGCTGGGCACATAGGTTTATCAGGAGGGCACGGCGAGGAAGTCCTAGACATTTTCCTTTTGGCTGGCTCATTAGATTCAGGCTGGCAGCCAGCGCATAACAATAGCAAGCTCAATAGTAGCCCTATTACGCGGGATCGTCTGAGCTGATTTTCTGGTCTTTTGCTGTTCATGGCGGCTACCTCTAGTACTACGCGTTGTAATTTGCAGGATGACGTTATGCCAAGTTGGAGCGTTGAGATGTCAAAGGCCTTGGGCGAACAGCCAATCTTGACCTTATAGACATGCTTGGATCTTTCAAGGTTCTGTCGCAAAATTTTTCAGGCTGGGCATAAGGCCCAAGCTGGCCAATTTTGATGAACTATAGGGTACTCTGACTCCGACGAGTCCCAATATTGCATGCCATCACATCCATCGCTGGGTTGAAAAGGCTAAATCCGCATGCAGCCTAAACCTCATGGATAAAGCAGTGTCTATAGGTTATTAAGAATTCCTAAGAAGGAGCGATGCAATGACGATAGGAGAATGGTTGGGAAGATATAAAAAACGCTTTATGGAATGGTTGCCTGATGAAGTGCTAGCTCAGGCACTAGCAGAAGCATCGTTTACAGCCTGCCGTGATAATCCCAATGATTATGAGGGCTGTGAGCCTGAAAATATAGCCGACGATGATATGCGTGAATTAAGTGTCTCATTAAAGCTAAAGGGGAGCAATCTAAATGTCAGGCCTGATGATGAGACCAAGCTATCCCATGAGCGAAAACAGCAGTGCCGAGCTCAGAATAAAAGCGATAACGCCTCAAACTAGCAAAAAACTTTAACGTTAAGCAGGCTATAGGGGTGACGAAGATCCATAATGACCTGTTTGATAAGATCAAGCCAACGCCCAAGCTATTTTAGCCTGGGTTTTCGTCAGATTCAGGCCGCCCGTGTCTCGCCGCCCAGTAAGGTCAGGACCTCGCCCGTGATGTAGCTCGAATCCACCGAGGAAGCAAAAAAGACAAACGCCGGCGCTATTTCTTCCGGCTGTGCGGGCCGTTTCATAGGTGTATCGGCGCCATGTTCAGCCACTCGTTCAGGCGACTTGTCGGCCACATTCAGGGGTGTCCAGACCGGTCCCGGCGCCACGCAATTGACTCGAATACCTTGCTCGACCAGGCTTTGTGCCAAGGATTTAGTGAAGGCATGGATAGCGCCTTTGGTAGCGGCGTAATCGATCAGGTGTTTATTGCCTTCCAAGCCGGTAATTGAACCGGTATTGATAATCACATCGCCTTCATGTAGATGCTTGAGTGCCGCCTTCGCCATACGAAAGTAACCGTAGATATTCGTTTTGAATGTCGTATCAAATTGCTCATCAGAAATATCTTCAAGTGATTGCTGATTATGTTGATAAGCGGCATTGTTGACCAGGATGTTCAATTTACCGAATGCCTGGACGGTTTTTTCAACCGCATGCTGACAAAACTCAGGACGGGTCACATCGCCGGGAATGAGCAAGCACCGGCGACCTTCTTTTTCGACTTGCCGTTGCGTTTCTTCGGCATCGACCTGTTCGGGGGGCAGAAAAGTAATGGCCGTATCGGCGCCTTCACGCGCAAAAAGTACGGCCACAGCGCGGCCAATGCCTGAATCGCCGCCGGTAATCAACGCCACTTGATCCTTTAATTTATCTGCGCCTTTATAATCTGGAGCGAGATATTGTGGCCGTGGCGTCATTTCGGCTTCAATGCCAGGGCGCTCCTGATGCTGAGGCGGCATGGGGCTCTTCGGATGTTGATCTTCGGTTGGCATAAGCTTTCTCCTAGATTAAAAACTTTACAACCTCGTGCCTATCAAGAAAGCACAAACTCAATTTTGAATTAAAAGGCCTGCTTCATTTTTTTGAGATACCTCGGTAATCCCATTGTTCCCCTTTTTTGGGGTTCTGTTGCGTTAATAGAGAAGCCCTCTGTTTCAGATAAACTATGTGTCCGATAAACAAATAGCTATGATCCAATATGATCGACTTTAAAGGGCACCGCATCGAAAAAGACATCATTCTAACCTGTATCCGTTGGTACCTGGCTTATCCATTGAGCTATAGAAACTTGGAAGAAATGATGGCGGAGCGAGGTGCGCCGGTTGATCATTCGAATATCTATCGCTGGGTACAGAAGTTTACACCTAAACTGGAGGCTGTTTTCAGGAAAGGGAAGAAGCGCTCGGTTGGCAAGAGCTGGAGGATGGATGAGACTTACATCAAGGTCATGGGTCAGTGGAAATATCTCTACCGCGCTGTCGACAAGAACGGCCAAACGATTGACTTCCTGTTCACCGCCCATCGTGACAAAAAGGCCGCTCTGCGCTTTTTCAAGAAGGCAATTCGACAACACGGTTTGCCCGACAAAGTGACCATCGACAAGAGCGGCTCCAATACCGCTGCCCTTGATGCTTTCAATGGAGAGGACGACATAAATATAGAGGTTCGTCAGATCAAGTACCTGAACAATCTCATCGAGCAGGACCACCGGGCCATCAAACGGATCGTCAGGCCAATGCTCGGCTTCAAATCTTCTCGTTCAGCCAGCATCACTTTGCAAGGCATCGAGCTCATGCACATGATTAAGAAAGGCCAGATGATCTCTGTCTACAGCCAAGATTTGTCCGCTGCAGGACAATTTTATTCATTGGCTGCCTAAAATCAATTTGAAATAGCCCAAGCTGTAGCTAACTGAAATTAACGCAACAGAACCCAATTTGCGACGTGCTGACATCGAATTGGAACACTGCTGACATCGACTTTGAAAAGTGACAGACAGATAATGATCAATGGACAACAAGCGCTGTTGGTCGCCAAACAAGTTCTATGTCTTGACAGCCTAATTCCGCTCAGAAGTTAGCCAACCTCATCAAAGATAATGCGCACAACTGACTGAATAGATAGTTGTCTATCCTGTCTATCTTAAACTTGGAATCCAAATACAAGATATGGCAAAAATATTGACAATGCCAAGAAGTACCAGACTGATCATGTACAACCTTACGTCGCGTCTGAATTTGCTTTTTCCTTTTAAGATACTTTTACATTTCTTTTTTATCTTGCCCCAAATACATGATTCTTCGCTGTTCCCTATTGTCGTATTTGAAGTACCTAGTTCCTCTCTTGGAAATAAGCTTTTTTGTAGATATTTATATTTATTTTTTATCCTATTTAAATTATTAAGTTCTCTGTTTAAGCGCAGAATTGCAAATATGGATAGCGCGACGCCTAGTGCCGGAAGAGACACTATCCAATTCCCTAATACACGTGCAATATCAACTCGAGTATACGGAATAACCGATAGAACAACCACTGCCGTTGTTGTCTGAAATATAAGTTTCCAGCAATGTTCATGACGATATGTGTATTCATTCCATAAAAATTGAGCCCTTTCGATCTCTGACGTTTTGTTAGGAATTTCCGAGTTGTCTTTAGTTTCGCCATTCATAAACATCTTGCTTTAACACTATTCGGTTACTGGTCGCCAACTGATTTGACTTTATAGGAGGGGGGAAGCCCAACTGTACAAGAACATACCGTTAGTATTCAGAATATGATGTACAAAATAATGTTGTTCTGTCTTAATAATGGAAGGTGAATTCGGTATAGCAGTTAAAAGCGGATTGAACAGGATCATCCGCCAACCGGAAAGATAATGGTCGGTACGCACCCCCTATAGGGCTTGCCTATCATGCATGGCATACACAACAAAATGCTCCCTGAGTAGCATCACACGGGCCATTATCTGAGGTCGCACGGCAAGGCCCAACTTGCTCCGCAACAATTCCACTACCGCAAACGATGAAACATCTATTTGGACCGCAAATAGCAGTTGTTGTGGTCTTCACTCCAGGGTCACCTTTCGGGCCTTGGGGCCCCTGGGAGCCTGGGGGGCCTTGCCTACCATCCTTACCATCCCTGCCTGGAGGACCCTGCAAAGTAGCTGTAGTCTGGATACTTCCATCTGGAAATTTGAATCCAAACAGGCTTTCAATTTCCCCCGCTTTCAAGTTGCCATCTATAGAAAGGGTTCTTCCATTGTTACCTGGTACGATTGTAATGGAATCTCTATCACCGAAATCTCGACTTAAAAAGTATTTACTGCTACTCGCGTTAAAAACAAGATTGCCATTGACGTCCGCGCGAATAGAAGCCTTCTCAACCCCGCTAAAAGAGAAATACTGCATTGATTGGCTTCCGACAGAGTTCTCTATCCTTAAGGAAGCTTGAGAAAGATTTATATCATTACTATTACGAAGAATATGGAGTGATGGCTCAGGTGCCGCAGGGTCCGGCACCCCGATGCTTACGGTGCCACCTGCGCTCACATATAAGCCGATGGCGGATGGCGTAGCATTCAGTCGAATGCCCGAGTTAGTCTCTATGGGCTCTATCCATACACCAAGAGCATCGACTCCCATACGTCCACCTTTCGAAAGAGGTCTATTTATGAATGATATGTTTCCTTCGGGATCGATGCGCATAGCCTCTGCTCCATTGGTCTTGATGACAAGAGGCTGACTGTCCGTAGTTCCTAGGAAGTTGGTAGCTGGATTGGTGCCGCTGTTGCCTGTAAGTTCCCAACTCATAGCCTTACCTCACTTTAGTTAACTGAATAGCTGCTGTCGAACTCTCATGGTTCGCCCGGCGATTGTGTTGCCATAGGTGAGTTGCCTAAATTTTGATCTGTCGGGCGGGTGCTGGCCTCATCAGCTTGTGCAGAGGCTAGCTGCATTTCACCGGCGCCCGCTCCGTTCTGCCAAGCAGGTCGTCCTTCCGCCAGTAGTTCGTCTAGCACCTGGACCGCCCCACTGATCCGCAACATCGTTTCGCGTAAGTATGTCCGCTGACGATCTACTTTTTCGAGCTCGGCTTGACCAATTTCAAATTCTTTTCTTAATGCCTCACGCCGAGTTTGCATTTGTTCTCGCATGTTTTTCTCTTTCCCAGTCGCAAGAGCGAGGATGGCTTCTCCTCCAGTCGCCACATCCGCTGAGATAATCCCCTGCTCATCAATGAGGTAGCCAACCGGTGTGGCGAATATCCCGTACTCGCGAGAAATTTCCCACTGTCGTTGTAGTACGACCGGGAAAGTCAGCTCGTGCTGAGCGGCTTTTACCCTATTGGCCTCCGGGTCTCCCCGGCTGATTATTAAAACCTGAAGGTCAGTCGTACTGCGATGAAGTTGTTCCAACTGGGGAGCAAGTTGATTACACGGGTCGCAGTTTGGGTCCGAAAAAACCAGAAGTACCCACTTCCCTCGATATTCGTCCAGGGATAGCTTAGTCCCATCAAGCTGTGGTAGGCAAAAGGTCGGCGCAGGTACTCCTCTGGGCAAGCCGTTGCGATTGATACGGCTCTTCTCAAGTGAGCGATTGCCCTTTTGTTTCCGGTTTCCATCGATCATAAGGTTACCTTTAGTCAAATATCGCATTGTTCATTTATTCACATTTTAGGTTGAATTTCTATTCGTGCGGCTACTATCAGCCTAATTACTAATCAAATAATGGGATAACGCATTATTAAGCCGTTGTCCTTGTGAATTAACACCAAGTAAAAATTCACCTACACCTATAAATTTGTCGTTAGCGCATAGGCCAATCATGGGATAAATCCAACACGCCTGTAGTGCACTCGGCTTCTGACATTTCGTGCAATCGTCTTCTGAAAATAACAGTAGCGCTAAGAATCAAGGCGTTGCGATTCTCGAAAATAGTTCTTGAAATTCTATTCTCAATTCCTTATATTCTCAATGAGTTTCGATAATAAGGGATCCGCATGCGACCGTCTGTTGTTCTTGATATGAAGCGAAATGTTGTGCGCGAAGCAACTGGCCGCTTCCGAGCCGCAAACCCAAGGGTTTTCGGCTCGGTGCTGCATGGTACCGACCAGGACGGTAGTGACCTCGATCTGTTGGTCGATGCATTGCCCGGTGCGACGCTGTTCGATCTTGGCGGTCTACAAGACGAACTGGAATCACTGCTCGGCGTACACGTCGATCTGCTGACCCCGGCTGATCTGCCGCAGAAGTTCCGAGCCAAGATACTCGCGGAGGCTCAGCCGGTATGAGTGAGAATCGTCTGCCTGACTACCTCGACCACATGCAACAGGCTGCGACGGATGCGTGCAGCTTCGCAGACGGTTTGGCCAAAGACGATTTCCTTGCGGACAAGCGTACCCAGCAGGCAGTCATCATGTGTCTCATCATCCTCGGCGAGGCCGCTACGAAGGCGATGGACGGCTACGCCGAGTTCACCGAAGCGCATCCCGAAGTACCCTGGCGCAGTATGCGCGGCATGCGCAACCGAATTGCTCACGGCTATTTTGACATCAATCTCGATGTGGTGTGGGACACGGTGCAAGCGGCGCTGCCGAAGTTGCTCGAGCAACTGCCTTCCGTTCGCAGAGATGCCGAAGCGAATAATTTCACTGGAAAAAATTGATCATGGCTATTCAAGCGCCGTGGCCGGAAGATTACGAACGCATCGATTGGAAGAGAGACAAGTTATGTTGATCGGTTATGCCCGCGTCTCTACACAGGATCAGAACCTGGAATTGCAGAGGGAAGCCTTGACTAAGGCAGGATGCCAAAAGGTTTTTGAGGACAAGGTGAGTGGCACCAGGGCCGACCGTCCAGGCTTGACCAAGACCCTCGAAATGTTGCGTGATGGCGATACCCTGGTCGTTTGGAAATTGGACCGGTTAGGCCATAGCGTCAAGCAACTAGTCGATCTGGTTGGCGAACTGAATAAGCAAGGTGTGCAGTTCAAAAGCCTCACCAACTCCATTGATACCGGCACCCCGTCCGGAAGGTTTTTCTTTCACGTTATGGCCAGTCTTGCCGAGATGGAGCGCGAACTGACCGTCGAGCGCACCCGTGCGGGACTGGAGGTTGCCCGGCAGCTTGGCCGAAAAGGTGGTCGCAAGCCCAAGATGACCAACAGCAAGATTGAGTCGGCCAAGAAACTGCTGGCCAGCGGTGTGCCTCCCAAGGAGGTGGCCAAGAACTTGGGCGTCTCTATTCCAACGCTGTACCGCTGGGTGCCAGCCTCAACGCACGCTTAGCGTGCTTTAAATTCCGTTTTCTGAGACTTCCCCTAGTATAACCCATACTGTGCGATAAGGAACTGTTATCGCACAGTATGCGTTTTTTGATTAATCAAAAAGTGAGCGTGGGCCAGAACAGATTTTTTGAGATTCTCAATGATGAAGAAGGCTTTCGGCAAAAGTCGATATGATTATGCCGATTTCTGCGACTGGATTAGGAAGCTGATTTTGAAATTGTATTTAATGACTCTTTCTTTGAAAAAATTCGTATCCGGGTTACAAAAGCCCCAGTCAGTATGAAGCTGAGATGAGCCAATTACAGAAAGCGGCTTAACTGGGTTGGTCGATTTTTTTGACCCCCTCAAAATGTAAATACCTTGTTTTGTCCATCAGAAAAAGCTGGTTCAGTTACGAATTTTTTCCTTAATTTCGTTCAACGTTGGTATTTCCATGCCACAAACTTTTTCCTTTTCTCCCATCCCCCCTTCTTCTTCAAATTCGGCCAAAATCTCATCGAGATCACTGATGGTGTCACAAGCATCCTTAACATCAACAGCAGTAACCGCCAATACAGTCGCAATGCCAACGAACGGGACTGCTTCAGCAGGTAATGAAGATACGTTCAGAGTGGCAGTTCTAACAGAGCGACGTACAATTCTGCCTGATATTACACGAATTTTTGCTGCTCTTGCCATATGCTTCTGTCGGAAAACGAGATTCTCTCGCTCCAAGCGTAATTGTTTTCGAATAAGACTGTCGTCCAGAAACTCGGCTGGAGCAACCTTGGCTAAAGCATCAAATAGAAACCCATGAAACTTCAAGCTCGTTAGCAACATGTAGTTAGATGCGAGCAGGCCACCAATCAATAGCAGCATGAGTAAAAGTTTTATATATGACAAAAATCGACTCCACAAATAGCCTAACGCCTTGCTCTCCGAAAAATTGGGGGCATAGTGACTAATTTTTTTCCGAGTGCAACAACTTGTTAGGTAGCAACTGCACCAGCACTTGGATTGATGATTGCTTTCAGAGCATTTTCTCGAACTTTGTAGAAACCACCATAGTAGGATGGATGATATGTGCGAATGGTTCGTTCAGGAAGAAACTCAGAACATACTTTGGCCAATGCTTTGGTCTTAATATTGGTATTGGCCGAGACAAACTTAGCATCGCTAAAGTGATGCTTAATGTCACCATCTCTGTGAGGTCCAGTTAAAAATATTATTATATCTGGATTAAAGGCTTGTACTTCAGAGGCAATAACCGAAAAGGAATTCCGTTCTACAGCACGAGCTTCAGCGCTTACACCAGTTTTACCTTTAGATTTACCTATTTTATTTATATTGTTCCAACTGAAATAAATCGACTTCGTTGGAAATGCTGTTTGGAGTTGCTTCTCAAAATACCTAAACGCTTTCCAAAATGAGCTTTTTCCATAACCACCATAGAATTTTTTTTGGCAGAAAAATTTTTCGTACATAGCCATAGCGGCTTCAGGAGTATCTAGCATTCCAAGTTTATCTCCCCATCCCTTTGTTTCCTGACCAAAAATCATCACTTTCAAGTCAGACTTTCTTAACAATTCTTCGTCAAAAGTGATCAAAAATGGGTTAGTGTATTGGCGGCTGTCCAAAGGCTCCAAACCGCTTTGTAGATTAGCCCAGTTGTCCCTGTATAGATTTTGGATTCTATGATTAATACTCATTACTATTCTTGCGAGTTAACAATTAATTAAATAGTTTTTTATATATCATCCATGATTAACTCATACTAGGCAATAAATCCAGCGTCTACCCTCAAAACGCTAACGGTATATCTTCTCGTTCGGATGATATATGGCTTCTTCTTATTTTATCGATTGCCTGCTATTCGAGGAATTGAGCATATGGCGGCTGCAAAACTAGACAAGTTCGCTCAATAAAGTTATTGATCACTCCAGCGAGGTCCAAAGATAAACTCGGGAGTGGATGAGCGCTCACTGTTTTGACGAGGCGCAATCTGGGAGGATTAAGTGTCTGGGCGAAGAGCCGCTATGTGCCAATTTCTGCCGGTCGCGACTGACCGCTTTATGGCGATGAATATGGCGTAATGAAGTTCGGCAATTGCCATTTGCGGCCATAGATCAGCCGCGGCGAACGGGTCCCTCGAATGTCGCCTTTACGCCCGGAAGTTGCTATTGGCTCGTCTGATAAAGGTAGCCGAAAACTTGATCAGTAAGAGTCCAGACATCTGGAAAAACGAACCGAAGCGTGGTTTAAAAGCTAAACCTCTCATCCGAGGCTTGTCTCAAAGCAGCTGAACATTTTTGTTAGTTAAGAGGATTGTTGACTTTTGGGGAAATTGATGTAAATTCCCCAAAAGCCCTGCTATTAGGCGTCGCAGGAATATATTCCGTAAGTAATTGATGTGAACCCTTCTGGAATGGCCCTGGCCATGTATGGAGTGTTATGAAATCCATTACTCGTATCTTGATTGCTGGTATCACTCTCACTGTCATATCCTTTACACCTCCCAGCACTGCAGAGACATTGGTTGATAACCCACCACCGACTCTCGACGGCATCCCTGATGCCCAAGTCGATGAGCACACGGGAGCGATGACGACCGCGTTTCGCATCACACTGCCCGCCGCGCGTGGATTGCCACAACCACAGCTCAATCTGCGATACAACTCTTCAATGAGAGACCGAGAGGTCGGCTACGGTTGGGGCCTCGATCTACCCGTAATCGAGCGAAAACCATTGTCCGGGTGGCCAGCGTCCAATCCCGACAGCTCTCCGGTCGGACAGGAGCGCTACACCTTCTCCGGCAAGGAGCTGGTCCGTATCTGCGTCGTAGGCCGAGACGTCACCTGCCCAATCGAGCCATACCCAGTCTGGGCAAACGGATGGACCTACTACCGTCTCCAAGTAGAAGGCATGTTTGCTCGCTTCTATCAGAGCGAAGACCGTAGGTCGTGGCGTGTTCAATTGAAAGGTGGCGAGCAACTAGACTTCGGTAAACCTCGGAGTGATGACCCGCAGTACGCAGGCTTTAGCGACAACGTCGAGTTCGACTCTCATGTAACGGGCGGTGCAAGTGGTCCTATACGGTGGCGCCTTGCCCGTCAGATCGACGCCGCCCATCCGAAGAATTTCATCGTTTACAGATGGCAGAGTGCGTCTCGGGGAGGCGGTCTCCTTTACCTCAAGGACATATTCTACACGCCGCCGGTTGATGTATCTGCGCCCACCCTCGACGCCTTTGCCCATCATGTGCAGCTCGACTGGGAGCAACAACCATACCCTACGTCCAGCTACCTAAACCCTGACAAAGCCACATTGAACATGCGCCTCACGCGCATCGCCGTAGCCAGCAAGTCATGGACTGCACGAGCGTCGAGGGAGTTCGTACGCCAGTATGTACTTTCTTACTATGATGACCGCGCGAGCACACAGGGGGGGTGGGCGAATGCTGCGCCGCTCTGGCACCACTCCTTCCTTAAGTCAGTCCAGATAAACGGTCGATGCCAGGAACCGCTTCACGAAGCCAATGGCGTGATCCCGCTTGGGTCGTTTTGTTCTCCACTGCCAGAGACACACTTCGAGTACTCGACTGGCGAGGTGCGCACGCAGACGTCGTATCGGTCCTCTATCCTCGATGGGCCGCCGAACGCAGCACAAGACAACAAGGTGTTTCCGTACCCGGCAAGCACTGCAATCGTCGACTTCAATCGTGATGGGCTTCCGGACGTCGTTCAAGGGTGGGACGGGCCGCATGAGCCTCTTGAGATTTTCCCTGGCGTGAGTTCATGCATCCGCGAGATATACACCTATATCGGAAACGGGGCTACCGACCCTGGAAGTTTCGAGGGGGAGCTCTGGTTTCACTGCAAAGACCTAAACGACGAACACCACAATAAGAAACTTCGAAGCGCACGCCCGATCCTTGGCTACCTCAATGAAGGAATGGCTCTACTGGGCGCTGGAGCTCCACAGCTCCGCTATCAGTGCATGGACGCGGGCGGCGCCGGTGGCGGCATCGCGCTGATAAACGGCTTTCAGCAGCCTCCCGACGGTCGCGTCAAGGCAACATTCTTCTCCGTTCAGGGATCCTCCGTCGTGGGTAATTTTAGCCATGCTACCGTTCTGTGGCAGAACGATCAGCTCTACCCAGTCGTTGCGCATCCCATCACTTATCCCGCGCACTCGCCCGGCTCCGAGCATCCGAACTTCGCGCTTGGCGGGTGCTCGATGACGGCACAATTCGACAAAAATCACTTCTACCCCCGATGGTCCTGGGAATTAAGCAACGAAGATGACTGGATGAAACATGCCAAAACGCCGACACCAACCCCGAATGATTGGGTACGCGAGCCAGCTTGGTTCGTTGACATCGACGGTGATGGCTTTCCGGACAAACTGGTAGAAGATTCGCCAAGCTTCGATGTTGCTCCAGATCTGAAGCGAGCCCGAGTTGCATACATTCGTCATTTCACGAGTGCCGAAGGGCCACCGCAGAGCCAGCCGGACTGGAATGGGCCATTCGTTTCGGTCGCTGAGCGCTCACTGCCAAACAGTATTGTTCCTGCCCGAACTCGCCGCAAGACAGTACTTGGGCCGCCATCGAGCTTTTGGTATGCCGATGTCAATGGGGATGGAATTGTAGATCTGGTATCTTCGTATCAGGGCGAGGATCTCGGAGTACCCCGTGTGAGGCCCGGCGACGGCAGAGGTGGTTTTGGTTGCTTGTCCCAATACCAGCCGCCGAGCCTTTCATGCCAGACAGCGGCATCAGGCCCAGGTTTCTATACCCTCTCCTTTACGAACAGTCCGAACCCTTTCGAGGTTGGCGACTACAATCATCCGGGTTTTCAGTGGACTCCGGCGACAGTGCAATTTCATGACGTTACAGGAGACGGTCTAGCTGACATCGTCGCGCGCAAAGAAGGTTTCGTATACGTATGGGTTAATAAGGATGGCCAGCACTTCGACTGCTTCGGCACTGACCCGAAGGATCGATGTCGAGTTGGCGAACTCAGGCCAGCGAACTACGATGGTGGAAGGCTATCCTTCGCGGACATGGATGGAAATGGGATCGATGAAGTAGTCGTGCTGTTCAAGTCCGGCCTCCATGTGGTTTCGGTATTCAATCATTTGCACTCGGCCTTTGCCCCACGCCCCGGTCTTCTCATAGGCATCCGAAACGCCGGAACCACGACAAGTATCAGGTACAATACACTTGCTGCTGTGCGATCGGCCTTCGCTGCTGCCGACCAACCGTGGACCCACACTGCCCCCATAGCCGCGAATGTGGTGTCGGAGATTCGTACACAGGACGTGGTCACGTCTCAAGGCGCATCGATGCCCCAACCATTCCGTGTCAATCGAGCCGTCAGATATTCCTACATCGACCCTGCTTATGATCGATGGAAACGCCAACTTGTTGGGTTCCGCAAAATCAGGAAACAGGTCGCCGGTGAAGCGGCACTAACGGAGACGACGTACTGGTATGGGCCGTGTGAGCACGACACGGTCGCAGGCAGGGCATTGACCGGCAGCGCTCCGGCACCTCTGTGCGCACACGGGAGCGATGACGAAGACTTTGGGGGTATCGCTGCACCAACGTTCCGCGGCCTGGTCGGTAGGCCGATTCGCGTCGATCATTACGTTCCTAGAATTGGCGATGAGCAGCCGGAAAGGTTTCTCTGGAGCCGGTACACGACCTACTCACCGGTGAAGACTTTGCTGGCGCCAGCGGGAGAGCGCAAGGTCACGTTCGTCTATCCGATGCGCATCGAGACTCACCACTACGACACGAACTTGCCCGTTGTGCGCGGCGCCACAGAATTGGTCACGACTGGCGGCGATCTCCTCGAGCACGCGCCGACCCAGACGGGAGAGCGCATCGTTATCCAAGAAATGGATGTCGATTCAATTGGGTCTTTGATGTTCACGCGTGATTTTGGCGACCAGGCTGGCGGGGATAGGGCGGTCTCTACCGAGTACTGGGCTGGAAACGATGGAAGTGTCCGTGGAGCGCGCTGCGACGCGAACTGGCGCTGCACGTCGCCACGTCAGCAAGTGCGCCTTCAGGATGCGAGTGGTGCATGGGAGACGACATCGGCGTGGATCAAGACCGAGCTCTACCCGAATGGTGACGTCCATAAGATCTCCACTCTATCGAACCGGCCTTCGTTGGGACTCCAGCGCGCAAACGCCTTCGGCGCATACTCGCCTGGCTTTTCGGCACACCATGATTGGAAAATGCAGGCGGAGTACCACTATGACCCCGACTCCGGAACGGTTGACGAGGTCCGCGGACCGGGCGAGTCGAACCCCGTAACGCAAAGCTGCACGCGTATCGTCCTCGACGAGGCATACCGAGAATTCCCCGTAAAAATTCGTCAGTTCAAACACGGCTGCGGCTCTCCAAATCCGCTTGAAACGGATGTCACGTTCGACCGAGCCTTCGGTATACCTATCGCAAGCACCGCACCGGATGGCGGACTGACGACAATGGAACTGGACGCGTTCGGGCGGACAAAGAAAATTTTCGTCCCCGACCCCGAAGACTCTCTCGCCACACAGCTTGCCGCCGAAGTCGAGTATCACGACCAAAGCCCACTCTCGTACATTGACGTGAAGCAATACTCGGCTCCGGGCGCCTTCATCCAGAATGTCATGCTACTGAACGCAGTTAGTGAACCCGTTCTGCGTTTCAGCACTGGAGATCGAGCGGGCTCATGGATCGTGGATGGATGGACCGAACGCGACGGCGGTGCGCGTCCTCGCCTCATCCGACGGCCGTTTTCGTCAACGCAGAATCCGCACGCGGTGGCCAACACGGCCTCTGCGGTGCCTCCCCCGGCTGGCAATGGGTGGTTTACGACAAGCCGCGATCTGTTCGAGCGTACGAGCATTATCAGCGAAAATGACATAGCTATCCGTCATCACACTTACGGCGCACTTACCGTGTCGGTACGCGATGCAATGCAGCTTGCGGGTGCCCCAAATGATGGAGCCGCAACCACCGTGCGCTTGAACGGACGCGGTGTCGTGAAAGAGGTCATCCAGCACCGGCCGAGCGGTGTGTTTGCGAGTTCGGGTGATATCAAGACGGCGATTACGTACGATGGCCTTGGGTATCCACTTGCCATTGCACGCTTCGATTCCGCATACTTCGGCCCTGCGGGATATATGCGGACGATGGTCTGGGATGCGTTTGGCAATTTGCTCGAGAACAACGAGCCTAATACGTCTCAGAACGGCAGGAATTGGCGCTACATCTACGATGACGCGAACCGGCTTTCGGGCACGAGCGATGCACGGGGATGTGGGAAGGACATCTACTATGACGGCCTTGGACGGGTGACGGCGGAAGACTATTCGCCATGCACCGCTATGCAATCCGCATACTCGTCGCCCTCGGACCTGAGCCCGTTCGAGGTGGAGTACGTCTATGACCAATACGAGGATGGACAGATCTTCCCGGAACTTGGCTATTCGGACGATCCCAGCGCCGCCGAAGGTCGTCTGGTCGCCGTCCGAGACCGTGGTGCCTATACCCGCTTCAACTACGACCATCACGGCCGCGTCCGGCGCGTAGCGCGGCGGATTGCGCTGCCCGAAAGCGCTCCTCATAGCAGCGACCAATACACGTCTCATTGGTTTAGCTCTCGCACCGACTATGACCTCGCAGGGCGTGTCACGCGCAAGACGAGTGGAGCGGATGATCCCTACCTTTTGAATGCGAGCGGTCTGAGCGAGGAGCGTTATTCCTATTCGCGGCGTGGCTTCGTCGGAACGGTTGATAGCTCATATGGACCGCTCATTCGACTAATCACGTACGACGCCGATGGCCTCGTCGGCCGCGTGCTCTACGGCGACCGTGCTTACACCAGTGCGAGCCGCACGTTTGACTCGCGGCGCCGACTCTCCACATACGATGTTATGCGCCTTCCCTCGATGCTCTGGACGACCCATACGCCGCCGAACTATCCGCAGCCTTCCTGGGAGACAACCCAGACCGAACTGGCTCGATTCAGCTTCCGCTATGACGCTGTCGGAAACCCAACTAGCATCGATGATCAAACAGACCCCAATCAGTATCGACGCGATCCATTTCTTCCAATTCCAAGACGCAGCATAGAATACGATGATCTTTACCGCGTCACGCTCATCGATCATCGATACGATCGGCCGCCTGAGTATCGACCGCTATATGGGCCTGAATTGGGGACTGGCGACACTAAACCTGTGCCACAGCAGGTTCCTCCATCGCGGATGCTGGGGCAGACGTTCTCGTATGACTACCTTGGTAACATCGTCCAGAGCACCGATGACCTGAACTTACGCTACGATCGCTCGCTCGGCGACATCACCTATGGCGGCGCGGCCACCGGACCGAATCAGTTCCAGTCCTCCGAAGGCATCAGCGCGCGGCACGATGCTGCAGGAAACCTCGTTGAGCTGAAGGTGGAGCGAAGCGAACCGTGCCTCCATCCAGCCGGAAGCCGATGCGCGCAATGGTTCGCGTACGACTGGGACGAAGTCGGAAACTTGGCTCGCGCACGCCGATGGGACTTCGAAACCACTCTTCCTGTCCTACCATCCGGAACGCCGCCCTCGACCTCACCGTCCTGGGATCTTCACTACGGCTATTCGCTGGGCAATCGGGTACTCAAGTCTGGAAAGGAGGCGGCTGGACCGGAGCGGCATACGGTCGATGTGTTCGATTCGCTTCGCCTCTATGAAAGCGAATTCGACACGACGGCGCAGCCCGGCGACTACCAGCGGGACCGAGACACGATGCACGTGTTCCTTGCGGGAGGCATGGCGCGCGTTTTCTTCGACAGAACGATGTCGCTGCCGCGACCTCCCACCGCCGACTTCCAGCACGTCTACCTCCAGATCGGCGATCATCTCGGGTCGTCCACGGCAGTGATTGACCATGGCACCGGCGAGTTGGTTGAGCGCACCACGTATCAGGCCTACGGCGCAATTGAGAGTGACTTTAGGCCAGCACGATGGCACAGCGCGCGTGAGCCGCTGAAGTTTGCAGGCAAGGAAGAGGACATCGAGGTCGGACTGACATACTTCGGTGCGAGGTACTATCACCCGCACCTCGGACGATGGGCAAGCGCGGACCCGCTCACGATCCATGGATTCGGCGGCGACCTGAATCCGTATGCGTACGTCGGCGGGCGAACAATGAGCCATTTTGATCCCTTGGGTCTTATCGGCGAGCCTCTCGATCCTCCGCCGAACTCGTTGCCACCGATGGACGATACGAGCTGGTGGGTCCCCCCCTCGCAGAACGGCCTCATCGGGAACATGTACCGCGCGCAACATAGTGCGACAAGTGAACTCTCCCTCGACGGCTCCTGCTCGGTTTGTATTGAACCTTATGTTCCGCTCGGCGGAGCGGATATGGGTGGACCGAATGCGAATGACTTATCGTACTATGAAGTCTCTCAGTTCGCGGCTCAGGTACTTATGGATGAAATCAACCGTCGTCGAGAAGAAATCAGTGCGCGTATGGTTGTCGGCCTCGTTTCTGCGCTTCCCGTGGTCGGTACCGGTCTTATGGCCGCGGAAGCCATGGATAAATATGCCTCTCCAGCGAGCCGCGTGGTGGCAGCGTCTGGTGTTGCTATCTCAGTGATACCCGTCTTAGGTGCAGCCCGAGCCCTGGCTGCTGAGGGTGGAGGCAGCTTCATCATCGGCGGCGGAGCGATTGGCGGAGGCGGTGAAGGACCAGTTGCAACATTCATTGCGGGGCCCGGTGGGGCCGTCGTTCGGACAGGGCTCTCACCGGCCGAGTTGCTGATGCCCAACGGCATCAAAATCGGACAAGCCGGAGCGTCCAGCAGCATTCGTGTCATTCAGGGGGGGACGACTGAGGCGGGCATGATGTTCGAGCAGCTCTCGGTGGGAGGCACTCCTCTCGCTGGAGGCTATCCCGGTTCTGCTGTCATGCTGCCTGGTGAGGGATTCGTCGGAATGCGCACGTTCGCTTCCGGGACAGGTGCTCGGGCATTGCCAGCGGCAACGCTCGACGTGAACATTCCTGGGATCGGCATCCGAGAACTGAAATTCGTCCAATGAGCTAAGAAAAGATCGAAGTCATCAGACACACACTCGTCGAGGAAGCCCAGGGCGATGTTGTCGGTCTCTGGGCCGTACTACTCTGGCAGGTGCAGAGCGAACTTCCGGCGCTCGCCTCAGAGGAGGCGAAGGAAGCGACGCTCGAAGTTGTTCAGGATGCGCTCAACCGTAAGGAGGTCGTCGTTGGCGAGTTTGCCGGACAAAACGAAGAGATGGCGTCGTTCATCCCGTGGCAGACTACGGTACCGGACACTCTCCAACGCATCGACCGTTAATGGGTTGCTCTAGGGCAGGAGCCCAATCTCGGGGACATCGCCTGGTTTGTCGCACCAGGTCTACTGTCATTGTCGATGCATCGGACTCCGGTGGAGTAGAAGCCTTACCCAGTGCGCAAATTGTTAAACGTGCGAACACACCCACTCTGGAGCTCACGGTTGGGCTTGGCAATGCCGCAACCTATTCCCTTTACATTTGCGCTCGATCAATGGTCGTACACCGGATAAACGAATGGAATAAGGAGGGTTCGCAGATAGGTAACCCCATAGGCATCAACTTTAGAGAAAGGCACTTCCAGCTTCCAATTGTTGCGAGGTATTAGGCTTCTTTTTCCTGGCGTTGAGCGAACAGCCCTGTTCGAACCGATCCGCTAATTCCTCCAGTAGCTC
>Ga0208265_100265_pt1 | contig 22992 bp, 18 predicted proteins | sample LakWasMet44_HOW7_2_FD_183882 | JGI IMG/M metagenome (GOLD analysis project Ga0208265, IMG submission 183882) | Freshwater sediment methanotrophic microbial communities from Lake Washington under simulated oxygen tension - Sediment Metagenome... | ecosystem: Environmental > Aquatic > Freshwater >... | reverse complement strand
GGGATCGCACAGGTTTTTGAGGCGCGGGTCCGCCATCACCTTGGCATTGACCTGATCGCGGTGTTCGCGCGACTCGAAGACGATATACGAGAAGACGACCGTTTCGCCCGCCTGCGTTTTGATCAGTTCCGGAAAAGTCAGCGAGCCCTGGGGCGTCATGTCGTCCGCGATGCATTCCTGGAACGCCAACGCGCCGTGCTCGATCCAGATTTGTCCGGCCGCTTGCGCTTGCCTGCGGTATTCTTCGATATTGCCGGTTGGCAATGGCAGTAAAAAGCCGTCGATGTAAGCCATGATGGTATCTCCTACAAAAGAAAAGCTGTAGTGGTTTGTGTTTATTCGGCCAAGGGCAGCCAAATCTCGACACCGCCGAGTCCCGTGGCCGGATCGAATGCTTCGGTGTAGCGCTCGAACCAGGGCTGTGATGCGATATGAAGTCCGCAGTCCGGTACCCATTGCGTCCAGATCGTGTCTATCGTTTGTTTGATCGAGCCGACGTGCCGGCTGTGGGTCAACACGGCGTATCGCCCAGCCGCCAATTGCAGATGCACGAAGCCGGCGGGTAAATCCGCGGTATCGTCGACCTCGACGCCGACCAGGTAATCGAAACTGCATCCTCTGCCGGGGTTCCAGCAAACGCCGTAAGCCGTCTTACCCATTTGACCCGGAATATGGCCAAAATGCAGCCTAAAGCGCTGCCAATGCAGAGGGATATTGCCGAGCGTTTCCAGGGAAAAGCGCGCGTTTAACCCGGCTATCACGCGTGTTTCCAGATTTTCAAAGCGGACGGCGCCAAGTCCCAAGGCCATGGCCCGGATGCCTGCTTCCTGTTCGCGCAGTGCCGGGGTGAAGGCGTCGCCGAAATCGTCGGCTTCGAACAAAGGGCGGATTTCGATCTCGGACTCTTCCGGCATCGGATTCGGGCAGCGTTTGACCCAGTCGATCGCTTCTTCCATCGACTTGACCCGCCAAAGCCAATAGCCCGCGACCAGTTCCTTGGTTTCGATGAACGGCCCGGCGATGACCGTGCGCTGCCGGCCGGAAAAACGGACGCGAACGCCTCTCGAACTGGGCTGGAAGCCTTCGCCCGCCAGCAGGATGCCGGCTTTGACCAGTTCTTCGTTGAATTGGCCCATTGCGGCCAACAATTCCTCGCTCGGCATTGTTCCGGCCTCGGAACTTGGGCTGGCTTTGACCATGACCATGACTTTCATAGGCTGTGTCTCCTGATTGCAAGGTAGCTTTTGTTGATGATGGGAACCGGCGGCTGTCATTAGTCGCCGCGATGCGCCTGTTGCAGCGCTTCGATGTCCAGCTTGCCCATTTGCAGCATCGCCGTCATGACCCGCTGCGCCCTGGCGGACTCACTGTCGGACATCAACTGGCCCAAAATGGCCGGAACGACCTGCCAGGATATGCCGTAGCGGTCCTGCAGCCAGCCGCATTGCAGTTGCTCCCCGCCGTCGGCCAATTTCTCCCAATAATGATCGATTTCATCCTGGGTCTCGCAGTTCACGACGAACGAGATGGCCGGCGAGAAGGTAAACTGCGGCCCGCCGTTTAATGCGATGAACTCCTGGTCCGCCAGCAGAAAGCTGGCCGCCATGACCGTGCCCTTGGGCATCGGCGCGCCGTCACCGTAACGGGACACATTGAGCAGTTTCGAATCTTCGAAAACCGAAACATAAAAATTCGCCGCCGCTTCGGCTTGGCCGTCGAACCATAAAAAAGGCGTAATCTTCGACATCGCAACACTCCTGAAAGGTTGGGTATAACCGGATCGAGCCGGCGGTGCATCATTTTTTGAGACAGGCTTCTTCGGCAGCGCGCGCGGCTTCGATCAGATCCTCTTTCGTCAACTGACGTTGATGTGTCGCCATCGACCAGCGGTGCCCGAATGGATCCTCGATGATACCGTAGCGGTCGCCCCAGAACATGTCCGCAACCGGCATGATCACGGTGGCGCCGGCATTCACGGCTTGGCTGAACAACGCATCCACGTCCGGAACCGTCAGGTGAATCGTAACCGGCGTGCCTTTCAGGGATTTGGGCCCGAGCATGCCTTGTTCCGGACATTCGTCCGCCAGCATCACGGCAGCGCCGTTGAGGCTTAAACAGGCATGCATCAGCTTGCCGTTCGCGGCGGGAAGCCGGATCATTTCGGTTGCTCCGAAAGCCTTGGCATAGAAATCGATGGCTGCGGCCGCGCCGGCGCAGACCAGGTGGGGGATAACGCCGGGCATGCAGGCTGAGTTCTCGGGATTTTCTGAGGTGTTCATAGTGGTCTCCTCAATGCAAAGTTGATCAAGCGTGCCGCAACCGTTTTCAATGGGCTGCGGCGATGGGTTAAAATCATCGAAAGGGATGATCCTTTTCGACATAACTGTCCACAAAAAGTGGCTAAATTTTCGGCAAGCTTTATTCTTGTTCGCCAAAAAATCTGTATTTGCCCTTTAAATAATTGGACAACAGGCAAATCGACAACGGAGAAGATATTTTTTGAAATAGGCGGCGATGCTGCCCTGTAATTCGGGCGTTAGTTGAGATCTTCGAGGGGTTGGCGCAGAAATTTTTGCATAAGTCCCAATCTCGCCGGTGGCAAAGGCCCGCTGGAGCAATGCTTTTACATCGGCGATCAGAGCCTTGTCCCAGCGCGAGCGTTCCTGATGCTCGAGCAGAAACGGAGAAGATATTTTTTGAAATAGGCGGCGATGCTGCCCTGTAATTCGGGCGTTAGTTGAGATCTTCGAGGGGTTGGCGCAGAAATTTTTGCATAAGTCCCAATCTCGCCGGTGGCAAAGGCCCGCTGGAGCAATGCTTTTACATCGGCGATCAGAGCCTTGTCCCAGCGCGAGCGTTCCTGATGCTCGAGCAGAGTGATGTCGCCTTCGCTTGATGTGCGTGTCGCGCGCCGGAATTCATGAAACAACATCAGTTTGATTTTTTATCCATGAACAAGCGGATAAAAAACTTCTCGATCTCGACCAGAAAGAAGACACTGGACGCGACCGCGATCATCAAGCCCCAGGTCGGCAGGTCGAGATCGACCGAGCCGAACAGGGCCTGCATCGGAGGCCAATAGGTATAAGCCAGCTGGAAACCCGTCAACACAAAGACGGCGAACCAGATGGTGCCGTTTCCGAACAGGCCGCGCGGACTCAGAACCGACTGATACAGGTAGCGGCTGTTGAAAACATAGAACATTTCAAACAGTACCAGTGTATTGACTGCTATCGTCCGCGCCTCCGCCACCGAAGCGCCGAGGGCTTGTTGATGTAAGAACAACCCGAAGGTGCCGCTCACCAGGATCAGCGAGACGAACAGAATACGCCATCCCAAAAATCCCGACAGTAGCGGCTCATGCGGATCTCTCGGTTTACGCCGCATGATCCTTCTCTCGGTCGGCTCGAAGGCCAGCGTCAGCGACAGCGTGACGGCGGTGATCATGTTGACCCAGAGTATCTGCACCGGGGTAATCGGCAGGGCTTCGCCGGTCATGATCGCGGCGGCGATCGTCAACGCCTCGCCGCCGCTGGTCGGCAGGATGAAGATGATCGATTTTTTCAGGTTTTCGTAGATGCTGCGTCCTTCCTCGACCGCATGCACGATCGAGGCGAAATTGTCGTCGGCCAGCACCATTTCGCTGGCTTCTTTCGCGACCTCGGTGCCATTCTTGCCCATCGCCACCCCGACATCGGCGCGTTTGAGCGCCGGCGCATCGTTGACGCCGTCGCCGGTCATCGCGACCACCTGATCGTCCGCCTGCAACGCGCTGACCAGGCGCAGTTTGTTTTCGGGACTGGTGCGGGCAAACACATCGACATTGCGAATCGCGACCTTCAGTTCGTCGTCGCTGAGTCGGTCGATGTCCGCGCCGCTGAGTACCGACCCGTTGCCGATATGCAGCTGGGCAGCGATTGCAGAGGCTGTCGCCGCATGATCGCCGGTAATCATTTTGACCCGGATGCCGGCCTTCTGGCACTTCCGGACCGAATCGATCGCTTCGGGGCGCGGCGGGTCGATCATGCCGACCACGCCGAGCAGGGTCAGGCCGTTCTCGACATCGGCAAACTCGATTTGGCTTCGGGTCGCAGGTTCGGTCTTGAACGCAATCGCCAGCAAGCGCTGACCGCGGCCTGCGATCTGGTCCAACACGCGGTGCCAGTGCGCGACCCGAATAGGCCGATCCTCGCCATGGTGGCGCTCGAGGCTGCACATCGTCAGTATCCGCTCCGGTGCGCCTTTGATGAACATGAACGCATGACCGAGATGATCGTGGTGCAGCGTTGCCATATAACGGTGTTCCGCTTCGAACGGGATGCTGTCGGTACGCGGCATTTCCTGGTTCAGCAAGTCCGGATCGAGCCCGGCCTTGTGCGCGAGCGTAATCAGTGCGCCTTCGGTCGGGTCGCCGTGCAGCCGCCAGTTGCCGTTGGCTTGCTCGATCCGTGCATTGTTGCAGAGCGCCGCCGCGCGCAGCAGTTCCCGCAGCTCGGGATAATCGTTGACGCTTGCACTCAGTCCTGCCAGTTTAAAATCGCCATGTGGGTCGTAACCGGCCCCTTCCACGGTGAACTCTTCGTTGTTCACAGAAATCGATTCGACGGTCATTTCGTTGCAGGTCAAGGTGCCGGTCTTGTCGGAACAGATCACGGTCACCGAGCCCAGCGTTTCGACCGCGGGCAGGCGGCGAATGATCGCGTTGCGCGCGGCCATGCGCTGCACGCCGATCGCCAGCGTAATCGTCACGATCGCCGGCAGGCCTTCGGGAATCGCGGCCACCGCAATGCCGACAGCCGACATGAACAGGTCTTGCAGCGATGAATGCCCGATAAACCAGCCGTAGCCAAAGGCGGCCAGCGCTAGGATCAGAATCGCGACGGTCAGCCAGCGGCTGAAACCGGCAATCTGCTTTAAGAGCGGCGTGGTCAATTGCGGCACTGTGCGCAAAAGCGAGCTGATTCGGCCGATCTCGGTGCTGTCGCCGGTCGCGACGACAATGCCGTGCGCGGTGCCGTAAGTGATCAGCGCGCTCGAATAGGCGATGCTGAAGCGGTCGCCCAGCGCGGCATGATCTTCGCATGGCGCCGCATTTTTTTCGACAGCGACCGATTCGCCGGTCAGCATCGACTCGTCGGCGCGCAAATTTTTGACCTGCAACAGACGCAAATCGGCCGGCACCTTGTCGCCGCTTTCCAGGCTGACGATGTCTCCCGGCACCAGTTCTTCCGCGGGAATCTTGAGATGCCTGCCGTCGCGCAATACCATCGCCTCGTAGGTCAGCAGATTGCGGATCGCATTGAGCGCATGTTCCGCCTTGCCTTCCTGAATGAAACCGATCACCGCATTGATCAGGACCACGCCGAGGATCACCGCGCTGTCCACCCAATGTCCGATTGCCGCGGTAATGCCGGCCGAGACCAGCAGGACATAGATCAGCACATTATGAAACTGCAGCAAAAAGCGCTTCAGGGTGCCAGTGCGTGCTGCCGGCGTCAGCCGATTGTAGCCGTGCTGCTTCAGTCGCCGCCTGGCTTCCTGCTCGGTGAGCCCTTTCGTGCCGCTGTCCAGGGCCTGGAACACGGCATCGGTCGAAAGCGCGTGCCACGCAGGCATGTCTGATTTTGCCGAAGTTTTTTTACCGATCATCAAAAGTCAAACCTATTTATACAAAGTTTCTGCATCTTCCGGTGTTGCATAGTCGACGCCGACGCTGATCACGAAGCTCGATCGCGCTTCCTAGAATAATACAGGCGCTTCCGCATGCCTATCTTTCTTCGACATTGCTACACGGCCCCGAATCAAACTGTTTAGCATTGACGAGGACTTATCCACACGACTTATAAGTATTCATACGTATTATGTTTTCACCTTTCATGGTGTATAAGGGAGTTCAATAAAATTTATCCGATAGGTTCGTGTCAGACTTTACGCCTAGGATACTTGGATAGGAGATCAAGTTTCCAATCTTGCCCATGATGTTGAGAATTACCATACCGTCCTTACCCACTCTGTCAGACACACGTCTTCGATCTCTATCCGGTAACTGAGGAATCATTTTTTAATTACCGCGAAACAAGCGTCTCCGTAATGGTGCGGTAACGTTGAACAGAATATCCAACATTGAGGATGGACCAAGGCCCATGCGGAATGAGCATATTATTTCATCACGGAAAGAGAAGGGAAATTTCCGGCGATAGTATTTAACCCCTCAGTAACTTTACCCGATAATTTCAAGCTATAGGGGTGAGCCGACGCCCATCCTGTTCGGCTGATTTGTAAAAAATTAACGTAAAGTCAAGCGCATTGATTAAATAATTTTTAAAATAACAAGGAAGAAGAAATATGCAGGAAATAAGAAAAATTATGAATTTTTATAATGATCAATATTTTTTATTTATGCTTAAAGGTTACTGTTACTCAAATAATATTCAGATGACAGAAGCGTCATTCGATATAGATGGAATCAATGAAATCGCTTCTTTTAATCCTGAATTAATCTTTATTCCGCTGGATTTGATAAACGCTACAGAAGATATGAGTCATGAGGCGGCTTTATTAAGGCAGGCCTGCAAAAGCAGGGAGATAAAAATATGTGGTCTGAATGGAAAATCATGCGACACAGCCTTGGAAGAGACACCGGCATGGATCGATATGATCATCAATAACCCATTGGATATTGTCGAGATTGACAGTTTTATTAAAAAAACCGTTTTATGCGGAAGTTGTTTTACCGAAAGAAGAATAAATTCAGAAAGGCGTGTGTTTCCCGATAGAAGGTTGGACACTCGATTCAATGAGAGTCGTTACGATGAAAGTAAAGCAATAGAAGTCCGGGATCCTGCCTATCCGCATCATGCTGCCGGCAACATGGAATTGGCTGAGTTCCATATTGATTCCCGCAATAAAAGTTTGTTTTTAAAGGGGCATAAAATTGATTTGACTCCCAAGGAGTTCGATCTGATTGAATACTTGTCAACGGATCTTGATCGTATTTTTACGCCTGAAGAAATTATAAAATATCTTTGGCCTAAAAATGATAGAGCCACAAAATCGGATCTTTATCAATACATTCACTTGCTAAGAAAAAAAATAGAAAATGTCCATGATAACCAGAAACTGATTTTGACGATAAAAGGCTTTGGATACAGGCTGAATGTTTCAAAGAATTAATCAGGGTATTCATTGCCTTCCATGATCCATGTACTTATTTTACTCGGCATATCGCACAGCGGTTCTCCATGCATGGGTATTTCTATGTTCCTATGCCGCCGTACAAAGTCCATACACATAACGAAAAAGCACACTTTCTAAAGTGTTTTTAATTGAATTTTAAGATTGGCTCTATGGAATTTTGAGATGCAATTGAATGATACTAGCCGCCGGTAACAGCCAGCCTGATCCGCTTTAAATTATGGTGGGATGGCGTGTGCCAGTCATCGTCGGATAAAACATCCGATGGGATTTTATACTTTAATTCTGGAGTAATAGCTATGAAACAATTTAAGCAAAAAATCTTGGCTGCTAGTATTCTTTTGGCTTTAGGTACTGTTTCCAGCGCTTGGGCTAATCCTACTATTGACCTTTCACAAAGCGACGGCAACGCGTCATCTGCCAGTGTTGATGCGTCCGCCGGTCAGGGTAACGGTAATGCTGGGGCGAGCGAAAGCGGCACATCTACTGTCGGCGATGTCACCACAACAGAACATAGCAATAACCCTTGGGCTGATAACAGTAATGGTCTCCAAGGTTCTCCGACGGCTAGCCAAAATGGAACTGCAAACAATGGCAGTGGGTCGGCAACTTCTGCCAATACAGACACCAGCCATAGTAATAACACTGACAACAGTAATGGTTTGAATGGCATTGCGGCGGCTAGCGAAAATGGAACGTCAAACAATGGCAGTGGCTCGGCAAACTCTACCAATTCGGACTCCAGCTATAGCAACAATAGTCTAGATGGAGCAAATGGCCAATCGACGGCATCTAGTGGGGGTACTTCAAACAATGGCAGTGGCTCGGCAACTGCTACCCACGACAGCAACAACACTGATAACAGTGATGGTTACGCTGGCATTGCGGCAGCTAGCGAACATGGTACGTCAAACAATGGCAGTGGCTCGGCAACTTCTACCCACGACAGCAACAACACTGACAACAGTGATGGTTTGAATGGCATTGCGGCGGCTAGCGACAATGGTACCGCAAACAATGGCAGTGGCTCGGCGACTTCTACCAATACGCTTGAAGACTCACACGCATCAGGCACAGGTTCGGCATCAACCAATGTTGGAAATGCTGTTGCGCACACTTCAGATGCGTACGGATACGGCAATGCAGCAACCAATAATGGAGATGCTACGGCACACAGCTCATCAGCGTCAGCAGCCGGTTCAGCGGCAACCAACATTGGCGACGCTACCGCGCAATATGTCGAAGCGTACCAAGATGGCTACGGTAATGCACAGGCAATTAATGGTGATGCCACCAGTAACTACAAAGTTAACAATCAACTTCTGGATGGTTCTGTCACGGGTATCCCTGCTAGTGACACAACCGGAGGATTGCAATTGGCAGCCATACCTGTGGGGGATAACACGATGAACAGCTCGGTCGTTGGAAACGCGGGTGTGACCCAAGTCTTCCAAAATTCGGGCACCGGTTTGGCGCAACAATCTGTCTTAGTTGACGGTACTGTCAATGTTACCCAAGGCACGGCAACGGTTGGTCAGTAGCCTTAATGTTTATTAATTGTTTGAATTAATAAATTTTCGGTGGGCCGGTGAATGAGTCATTCGTTCACCGGCTATTGACTGACAACGCATCAATTATGAGGAGAGAACGTGATGGGAACGATACTAAAAAGCACCTTGTTGACGTTACTTATAATGATAATGAAGACCCAGCCGGTAACAGCCGATACCGTTCAAAATGAGGAAAGGCAGATCCTCTTTGCTACGGCCGAAAAAGCGTTACCGGATGAACTGGATAATGCAAGGGGCCGAGAAGGGTTTGATATGGCGTTGCTGAATATCCAGGATCTTCAAGCCACAATCAACGGCAATGCCAACCACAATGTGAACGGTTTCAACAGTATCGATAATGGCTCATTTACCCATGTCAGCGGCATTGCCAGCGTGATTCAAAACAGCGGTAATAACGTCATCATTCAGGATTCCACTATCGTGAGTGTAACGATCAGGCCTTAACGCCGTCCAGGTTAGATGGAACAACATGAAACGATTTTTTGCCAGATATTTGCTGCTCGCGTTACCCGCTTTTTCCAGCAATGCCGGGTCAATCAATGTAAACGGCATTGCTGGCGGCGGCAACTATGACGTACCCATGACCACTTTTTTGGAGCTGCGCTTCAAGACGGTATACAAGCAACAGTACGATTTCAGCTGTGGTTCGGCAGCGCTGGCAAGCCTGCTCACGTTTCACTATGACGATCCTGTTACTGAGCAAAGCGTGTTTGTCGATATGTACCAGAAAGGCGACCAGAAGAAGATTCAAAAACTGGGTTTTTCGTTACTGGATATCAAACTTTACCTGGAAAGACGGGGTTATCGCGCCGATGGTTTCAAAATTAATTTGGATCAACTGGTTACCGCCAACGCTCCGGCGATGACCATCATTAATAAGAACGGTTACATGCATTTCGTTATTATCAAAGGCCTCGATGAGCGAGATGTTTTGGTGGGAGATCCCGCGGTGGGTGTCAAAGCCATTCCCCGCGATGAGTTCGAAGACATGTGGCAGAACCGTATTTTATTTTTAATCTATGACAAACAGGATATGGGGGCGAGTCATTTTCAAGATAAGAAAGAGTGGGCGTTGCGGGTCAAGGCACCGTTAGAGTCTGCCGTTGACCGAAGCAGTCTGGGTCAATTCAATTTGCTGCAACCTAATGTTAGGGATTTTTGATGCGAGGCGTATTTGACATGAATGTAAATAAATCTAGCGGCTGTTATAAATTCATAAGGGCGGTTTGTCGGATAATGGTCTGGGGCCTTGCCGGCATGGCGAGTCAAGTGTTTGCGGATGCAACGCCAACTCTTGCAGACCACCCGTTTGAGCACTGGGAGCGCGCTTCCGACAGCGAACTGGATCAGTTAAGAGGCGGGTTTGTACTGCCAAACGGAATCACTATCGATTTTAGTCTGGAAAGAATCATATCGTTGAATGGCGCTGTAGTGTCTTCATCTTTTTTCGAGTTACCGGGCAATGTGGCATTGATTCAGAATGGCAACATTATCCAAAATCCGGGCTTGAGCATGTCAGGACTGGGTACCGTTATCCAGAACAACCTGGATAATCAAACTATCAGTGCTCTGACTCAACTTAATTTAACGGTGAGCAACGTTAGGGATTTTAATTTAAACAATGGCGGGGCTATTGTTAATAATTTGGTCTTGCCTGGCATGTAAGGCAACCCAGGGGGCTCATTATATTTAGAGCGAGGGGGGCGGAAACGGAGTTCTTTCCCACATCACAATTTGGGGTTTATCTACGCTTCAACCTGGCCAGCGCTCGTGATGCCGTAAGGGTACGGGGCTTTAGTAGATCCGAAGCGGAAAATAATGTTAAAGCACAATACAATTTGACATGATGCACGGCGATGAAAACGAGAAGCGCCCATCATTTTAACCGCTAACGCCTCATGCCTTACAACCCAGTTGACACAAAACAGGATGGTACTGGCTTTTGTCAATTCACTATCGCCTTGTTTTTTTCTCTAGAAAATTACGACATCAATAGGCTTTTATTGCAAAACAAAATGGGCTTGATATATAATTTTACCTTAAGGTTTTATTAAAATAACTGCAATCACAAAATTCAAGTCCGAGTGAAATAGTTGGTAATTTAATTTTTATTTTTTAATATCAAAAATGGAATAAATAGTATGAAGATTAAATTCGTAAGCAGTGATTTTCTTCTACGAAGAGCTATTAAGGGAGTTATTTTTTATCTGCTGTTTTTTTTTGTGAACAGGAGCTATGCGGAAGCCGGCGCGCAAAATGACGACTTGGCGCAATATAAAAAACTGATTGCCGAGCAGCAAAAGGAATTTGTAAGACAACGGCAGATTATTGTCGAGCAAGGCAAACAACTGGAGCAAATGAAATTGCGGCTGGATGCTTTGGCTAATCAGACCGTACAGAATCAGCCCCCTGTAAAACAAGCAGCAAATGGGTCTCCAGTCGTTACGGCAAGAAATACTAATGCACAGTCAGCATTGCCTGATCGGCTTCCATCCCGGCCTGTGGGTCAGCCACCGCCGGAAACCAAAAAACCTAGGCCGCCCGAAATTCCCAGAGTCAGTCAAACGGTTGGCGGCGTGTTGACCAGAAAAAACAATTTGGTTGTTGAGCCGTCACTGTTTTATAGCTACTACGATAATAACCGGGTATTCCTAGATGCCTATACGTTTCTTCCGGCTATTGCCATTGGCCTGATTGATGTTCGCCAGATTAAACAGCATACCTTGATGGGTTTTCTGGGCTTTCGCTATGGTCTCACGGATCGTTTGGAGCTTGAATTCAGAGCGCCTTATGTCTACCGCACTCAAGAACAACGCGCACGGCCATTACTGGAACAAGCCGCCATTGATAAAGCTTTCAACACGGACGGAAGCGATATTGGCGATCTTCAATTTGCCGGCCGCTATCAGCTTAACAGCGGGTCCGATGGCTTGCCGATCTTTATCGCCAACTTGCTTGCGACGGCACCCACTGGAAAAAGCCCATTCGACATTCCATTAGTTCAAGCCGTCGGGATTCCAGGTTTTTCATTTCCGGCAGAAATGCCGACAGGCGCTGGCTACTTCAGCGTTCAACCCAGCATTACCGCACTCTATCCGACGGATCCGGCGGTGTTTTACGGAAATATAAGTTATAACTACAACGCCGAAACCAGTACCAATGCCGGTAAATTCGATCCGGGGGATACCATAGGGTTAAGCTTTGGTTTGGGATTTGGCATTAATGAACGGTCGTCATTTAGTTTAGGTTACCAACACAGGCATGTTTTTGACTCCGATCTGGATGGAAATACCATTACAGGCAGTACCCTGGATATCGGACAACTCCTGGTCGGCTACTCCTACAAGTATTCCAAAAAATCCACGCACAACTTATCTTTATCGATAGGCACGACTAATGACGCGCCCGACGTGAGTCTTGAATACAGGATGCCATTCACTTTCGATTTGAATTAAAGGGGCGTGGCGCTGGACTCGTCCCTCCACGCTTAGGATTTCAAAGTTGAGGCCTAAAGGCGGATAATATCCCTGATAACGCTTTTTATTCAGGGATCATCCGCATGCACGAACAATTTTCAGACCAAGATAATCACGCGATCGGCCATGCCGGCCGCCGGGAATTAATTGCGTGGGCTTTCTACGATTTTGCGAATTCGGGATACGTGACCGTCGTGCAGACGACGATTTTCAGTACCTATTTTGTCGGCGTGGTCGCGGGCGGCGCAGCGGGTGTCTCGCCGGGATTGGCGACTTTGCTGTGGTCGCTGTCGGTCGGTTTCGCGAATTTCATCGTGATGCTCAGCGCGCCACTGGTCGGGGCGCTTGCGGATGTCAGGGCCTGCAAGAAACGCTTGCTGCTGTTGTCATCGATTGGCTGTATTTTGATGACCGCGTTATTGGCCCTGGTCGGTCCCGGCGATTACCCCCTTGGCATGGTGCTGGTGATGCTGTCGTCGGTGATGTTTGCGTATGGCGAAAATCTGGTCGCGGCGTTTTTGCCGGAACTGGTGACCGAAGAGAAGATGGGACGGCTGTCGGGGTATGGCTGGGGGCTCGGCTATGTTGGCGGGCTTTTGACTCTGCTGTTCTGCCTCGGCTATATCACCTGGGCGAAGCATCAAGGTATGACCGAAGCCGAAGCGGTGCCGGGTACGTTGTTGATTACCGCCGCCATTTTTGCGCTGGCCGCCATGCCGACGTTTCTCTGGCTCAAGGAGCGCGCCATACCGTCATCTGTCCCTTTGGGCTGGGCCTTGTTTGCGGCAAGTTTCGGCCGTTTGCGGCATACCCTCCAGGAAGCCCGGCGCTTTCGCGATCTGATCTGGTTTTTGATCACCATGGCGGTTTATCAGTCCGGCGTCAGCGCGGTGATCGTGTTGGCGGCGATTTATGCGCAGCAAGTGATGGGTTTCGATACCCATTCGTTGATCGTTTTGGTCATGGTGATCAATGTGACTGCTGCGGTCGGAGCGCTGCTTTGCGGGCAATTGCAGGACCGGATCGGTTCGGCCCCGACTTTGGCTATCACATTGGTGATCTGGATTGCCGCGCTGATCGGCGCTTATTTTGCCGAGACGCGGGAGGACATGTGGATCGTCGGCAATGTGATCGGGGTCGCGATGGGTTCGAGTCAGGCGGTCGGCCGCGCCTTGGTCAGCAAGTTTTCACCGGCCGAGCGGGCCGGCGAGTTCCTGGGCTTGTGGGGACTGGTCAACCGGCTTTCGGTGATCGTCGGGCCGTTGAGTTACGGCCTGATCAATTACTGGAGCGGCGGCAACCACCGCCTGTCGCTGCTGTCGACGCTGGCCTTTTTTATTGGCGGTCTGCTGCTGCTGTTCAAGGTCGACGAAGACCGGGGCAGGGCGGCGGCCAACCCTTCTATTTCTAAAGGCGGTTTTTGAACGGGTTCATTGTATTATCGGGCAGATGCCAAGATACCAAGAAGGTGGCCACGAACACCAGGCCGCCCAGCACCAGAATCGCGATCACCGGATCGGCATTTTGCGATGCGGCCACGGTATAGCCGCCGACCGCGAGCAGCATCGTCAGATTCTGGAAGAATCCCTGCAAGGCGACCGCCGCTCCGCTGCCGATGCTGAGCTGGCCGAGTTCCTGGAGCGCCGCATTGACCGGCACGATGAACATGCCGCCCATCATGCCGACAAAAAATAGCGTGCCGCGCGCCGGCCACAGGCTGTCGGCAAAGCTAAGCCCGATGATGAACAGTCCCATCAGATAAGCCGGCAGGCGCGCGCGGCGCAAATGTTCGAGCGGAATCATGCGCGGCACCAGAGCCGATCCCGCGATAATGCCGACCGCGAGAAACAGCGTCAGTTCGGCGATTTCGGTCGCGTTGTTCAGCGCCAGCACGACCGGCGCCCAGGCCACGATCAACACGCGCAAGGTCGCCGCGGTGGCCCAGAACAAGGAGGCGCCGAGCATCGAAAAACGCGAGCGCGGCGTCGTAAAGAACTGTCCCATTTGCCGGCCGAATTCGAGGATTTTCGAACCGGTGGCAGGAGGGTTGGCCGCCTGGGTCGGCAGCAGCAGCGTGACCAGGGCCGAAACGATGAACAACACGATCGTGCCGGCCAAGGCCAGATCGGTCGAATGATCAGCCACCTTCGCGCCGATCTGCATGCCCATCAAGATCGCAAGGATCGTCGAACCCTCGATCAGACTGTTCGCCTTGACCAGAAACTGATGTCCGGCGAGTTCGGGCAGGATGCCGTATTTGGCCGGGCCGTAGATCGACGCGCCGACGCCGACGATGCAATAGGCCAATAACGGTTCGACATGCAGGAACAATAAGCCGGCGCCCACGGCCTTGATCAGGTTCGCCACAATCAATACCCTGGACTTCGCATAATGATCGGCAAAGCCGCCGACCCAGGGCGCCAACACCACGAAGGCGACCAGGAACGAGCTTTGCAGGGCCGGCACGTACCAGCTCGCCGCATGATCTGACTTCATTATGATCGCGATCACGGTAAACAAAATCGCGTTGTCGGCGAAGGCGGAGAGGAATTGCGCGATCAGTAGGGGATAGATTTGTTTGTTCATTATCCACCCTGGATTTCTATGTCATTGATGCAGGGCATCGGAGTGATGTTCGTCCTCAGTCCGGCTTTGGCCCAAATCGGCATTCGTAACCTTTGCTGCCGCGAGTTCGGTCGCCGCGACATAATTGGTCTTGCCGGCCCCGAGTAACGGTATCGCATCGACTGCGATGACCTTCCTCGGCAGGCTGATCTGGGCGACTCCGACCGCCGATTTGGCCAGATCATGCAGGGTCGCGCCCTTGTGCGTGGTCAGGAGGATCACCTGTTCGCCTTTTTTCGGATCGGGCAGGCTGACCGCGGCATGGTGGCCTTCCGGCCAGGCTTCGATCGCGAGCTGTTCGACCGCAGTCAACGACACCATTTCGCCGCTGACCTTCGCGAAGCGCTTGCTGCGGCCCTTGATCGTGATATAGCCTTCGTTATCGACCGAGACGATGTCGCCGGTGTCGTACCAGCCCTTGCCGTATTTCGATTCGGGCGGCACCAGTTTGCCGGGGTTCGCCGCGAGCAGGTAGCCTTTCATGATGTTCGGGCCGCTGACATGCAGCTGGCCGCCTTCATGGATGCCGGGGATCGGCTCCAGTTGATGTTTCATGCTCGGCATGAAGCGGCCGACGCTGCCGGCCTTGAAACACATCGGTGTGTTGACCGAGGTGATCGGGGTCGTTTCGGTCGCGCCGTAGCCTTCGAGAATGCGGATGCCGAATTTTTCGGCCCACAGCGCGCGGGTGTTTTCCTGCAATTTTTCGGCGCCGGCGACCACATAGCGCATCCGGTAAAAATCGTAAGGATTGGCTTTCTTGCCGTAGGCCGCCAAGAAGGTGTTGGTGCCGAACATCACCGTCGCCTTGATTTCGTAGGCGATTTCCGGAATCACCGCGAAATGCAGCGGGGTCGGATAGAAGAACACCTGCATGCCGTTCAGCACCGGCAGCATCGAGCCGACCGTGAAACCGAACGAATGGAACATCGGCAGGAAGTTCAGCACCACGTCCTGCGGATTGAAATTGATCACCGCTTCGAGCTGTTTCAGGTTGGCCAGGATGTTCGAATACGACAGCACCACGCCTTTCGGCGTGCCTTCGGAACCGGAGGTAAACAGCACGACGGCCGGGTGGTCGTGATCGATGTGGTCGGACTTGTACCAGAGGCCGGTGGTATGGCTCTGCACCAGGGCCTTCAGTTTGTCGGTCGGGGTCATCTGCTTGGCCAGGTCTTCCAGGTAAACCAGATTGACGTGTTCGGAAAGATGCGCGGCTTCCTCGGCCAATTTGCCTTTTTCGATGAATTGGCGCGAAGTGATCACCGTCTTGACCAAGGCTATTTTGCAGGCCGAGACCATGCTGGCCGAACCGGTCGAAAAGTTCAGCATCGCGGGGATGCGCTGATGCAATTGCAGACCCAGTATCACGGCGAGCGTATTCGTCGAGTTCGGCAGCATCACGCCGACGTGCTCGCTCGTTTCGGTGATAGGAGCGATCAGATTGCCCAAGGCGATCGTGCGGGTGATCAGCGTGTTGTAACTGATCGGTTTACGCGCCATATCATCGGCGATCGCAAACTTGCCGCCGTGCACCCGGCGCGCATTCAGCAGAGCGGAAAATATCGTCTGCCGGTAATGGCTGGTCGCGAACATCATTTCGGTCATGATGTCGGCCAAGACATGGCCGCAGTATTGCCGTCGGGCCTTGCCTTTGAGCTCCTCGGGCGCCCGAATCCGGGTCGGCGGCAGGATCTGTATCGTGATTTTCGGAAACCAGCGCAGACGCACCACGTTTTGCAGCCGTGAAAAATGCGTATATTTGGCGCCTTCGATCCGTATCGGCAGCACCGCAGCCTGCGATTTGTCCGCGACCATCGCGGTGCCGTCGTAAATCTTCATCAAGGTGCCGGTGACCGTGATGCGGCCTTCCGGAAAGATCACCGTTTTGGTGTCGTGCTGCAAATGGTGGGTCAGGTCTTTCAATGACAGGGGGTGGGTCGGGTCCATCCGGAATACTTTCGAGAGGCCAAGAAACGGCTTCAGCCACCAGCGCTCCGAGATATGCGTATTGATCGCGAAAGTGATGTCGTCCGGCAAGAAAATCCACAGCAGCATCGGGTCGAGAAACGATGTGTGATTGGCGACAATCAACGCCCGTTTGCCGGCGGCATGGTAATTTTCGAGGCCGTGGATTTCGACCCGGTACAGTACTTTAAGAATCAGTTTTACCGTAAAACGCAATAGTTGTTTCAGCATAGCAATCCTCCTCGTTTCATCTTATCAAACTATCAAAGTCATCGTAATGAAGATTAATATAGCGCATAATTAAACAGTGTTCAATTAATGTGGGAGCTTTGCCGTCAAGTCTAATTCTATGCCGCGGCCGGCCTAGCTTGATGCATGCGCGCAATTGGCGCCAGTTTGCAGCAAAATTAAGCGGCGGTGCGATTTTTTTAGGTTAAAATAACCCGAGGCACACATAAAGCAAAGGATATGCGCTAACACCACCCAATAACAAAAACACAAAACAATTTGGAGAACACAACATGGCACAATTCCCGATCGATCTGGGCGCCTATAACCGCATCTCGCTGGATGCCGGCAGCCCGACCTTGTCGCCGGAGCAAAAAGCGGCCCTGAAAGCGAACATTCAGCTTTGCCGCGACGCGATCATCTTCTTTACCGCAACCGGCGCCGCGCGCGGCGTGGGCGGCCATACCGGCGGTCCGTACGACACCGTTCCCGAAGTGATGATCATGGACGCGCTGTTCCGCGGTTCCGACGACTTCGTTCCGATCTTTTTCGACGAAGCCGGCCACCGGGTCGGCACGCAATATCTGATGGCGGCATTGAGCGGCGACCTGCCGGCCGAACAATTGATGCTGTACCGAGAAGCGCATTCGCACCTGCCGGGTCACCCCGAACTGGGCTTTACCCCCGGCGTCAAATTCAGCTCCGGCCGTCTGGGCCACATGTGGCCGTATGTGAACGGCGTGGCGATGGCGAATCCCGGCAAAACGGTCTTCTGCCTGGGCTCCGACGGTTCGCAGCAGGAAGGCGACGACGCCGAAGCGGCGCGCTTGTCCGTGGCGCAGGGACTGAACGTCAAACTGCTGATCGACGACAACGACGTGACGATCGCCGGCCATCCGTCGCATTACCTGAAGGGCTGCTCGACTGCGCAAACCCTGCGCGGCCACGGTCTGACCGTATTGGAAGGCAATGGCGAAGACATCGACGATCTGTACGCGCGCATCGTTAAGGCGATCAACACCGAAGGCCCGGTCGCGGTGATCAACCACCGTCCGATGTGCCCAGGCATTCCGGGCCTCGAAGGTTCAAACCACGGCCATGACGTAATTTCGGTCAAACTGGCGGTCGAATACCTCGAAGCGCGCGGCTATCAAGCGGCGGCCGACCATTTGAAGAGCGCGAAGCCTGCCAAGCAGGACTACACCTTCAAGGGCTCCAGCGACAAATGGGATGCGAACCGTAACGTGTTCGGCGATGCGGCAGTAGCTGTTTTGGGCCGGATGAGCGAAGCCGAACGCGTCGAAAAAGTGCGCGTGATCGACAGCGACCTCGAAGGCTCCTGCGGTTTGGTCAAGATTCACAACGCTTATCCTGAAATTTTCATTTCCTCCGGCATCATGGAACGCGGCAACTTCTCCGCGGCGGCCGGTTTCGGTATGGAAAAGGGCAAGCAGGGCATTTTCGGCACCTTCAGCGCGTTTTTGGAAATGAACATTTCCGAAATCACGATGGCGCGTCTGAACAACTCGAACGTACTGAGCCATTATTCGCATTCCGGCATCGACGACATGGCGGACAACACCTGCCATTTCGGTCTGAACAGCTTTTTCGCGGACAACGGTCTGGACGATGCTTATGCAACCAACCTGTATTTCCCGGCCGATCCGAATCAAATGCGCGCCTGCGTCGAAAGCGTCTTCCACGATGAGGGATTGCGCTTCATTTTCTCGACCCGTTCCAAGACTCCGATTATTTTGGACGAGAACGGCAATGAGCGCTTCGGCGGCGATTACAAATTCGTCTCCGGCAAGGATGAAGTGATCCGCGAAGGCACCCAGGGTTACATCGTCAGCTTCGGCGAAGCCTTGTACCGCGCGCTGGATGCGGTCGAGCGCCTGAAGGAAGAGGGCATCGATGTCGGCCTGATCAACAAGCCGACCCTGAACGCGCTCGACGAAGACATGCTGGCCAAGGTCGGCATGTCGCCGCTGGTATTGGTCGTCGAATCCTTCAACCGTAAGACCGGATTGGGCAGCCGTTACGGCTCCTGGCTGTTGGAGCGCGGCTTCACGCCGAAATTCGCGCACATCGGCACCCACAAGGAAGGCTGCGGCGGTTTGTGGGAACAATACCCGCACCAAGGCCTCGACCCGGTCGGCATCATCGCGAAGATCAAATCGATGCGTTAAGCCGCTTTGATCCACAAAAAAGGGCGCTTTAAGCGCCCTTTTTTTTGCCGGATTGATTCGGCGCGGTCAACTTTGCGGAAAAGAAGTCGGCGATAATCGCCGAGTTTTCCGGGCTGATCCGCTGACTTCAGGCCCAACTTACGTTGATCTAGTTGCCGGATGCGGCTCTTCTGGCGGTGAGACCGGTGAATTAGGATAGAGGTTGATAAGTATATATCTTGATGCGGTCATTATTGCCATCCGCGACATAGACGTTGCCCGAAGCATCGGTTGCAATGCCAACATCGGCACCCAATGCAAAAGAGTCAAACTGTTCGTCGGCATCTATCCTTATTCCCCATGTGCCGAGGAAGTGGCCATTGTTGTCGAATTTCTGGATGCGGTGATGATAAGTATCCGCGACATAGATGTTGCCATCCGCATCGGTGGCTATGTCATGAGGATAGTTGAATTGCCCGCCGGCGGTTGCGCTGATTCCCCATTGGCTCAGGACGTTGCCGTTGCTGTCGAATTTCTTGATGCTGTTATCATTGCTATCAACGACATAGGCATTTCCTGCCGCATCAGTCGCTATGCTTTGGGGATATTTTAAAACCTCGCTTTCATTGCCCCATGCGGCGACAAGCACCGGCGGCTGTTCTGCTCCTGCGGCGGGCATTGAAAACAGGGTGGAGGCAAAGATCGATAACAGTGCCAAGATTTTTAGCGTCTGCCACCGAGGCGGATAAAACGTGTAATGGTTTATGCTCATTGTTATGTTGATTCTGATGAAATCGTTCTTAAAAACTTTTGGCAAATCGATTTATCGGTTAATGCGAACTCGACTGCACAAAAACAAGAAAATCAAGGTAAAACATAGTCGCCGGCACTTGAGATGCCGGCAATATAGTAATGAAGCCGTATGACATTATTTCACGCAGGTCGGCCTAATTTCAGTGCCGTCTACCATATTTTCAAATTTAAATGCCGAGATTGAGCGTGTAGGCAAGCGTTAGCATCATCCAGCATTTGAAGAAATGCTGAGGGAGAGGCGGTTATTTCCGGACTGGATTACGTAAGGCTGATCGATACTTGGACGATTTGCCGCCACGTCTTCCTCATGCTCAGGATCAAGCATTAAAGCGAGGGGGGCGCATTGCCGGCAGCGTTTCGAAGAAAAAAATTGACGGCAAGACGCCGTCTTTTTTATGAGCACCGATGATTTTTTTGCCGCAGCAGACGTCATAGTCTTATCCAGCATGAATCAACGCCGCCGGACTCCATGAAACCAGACAAAAAGACGCCGCAAGAGCAGGCCAATTATTGGCTGGTGTTGTTGAGCTCGCCCTTCGCCAGCCCCGAACAATGCCAGGTGTTTGAGGCATGGCTTGCTGAAAACCCGGCCAACCGGGCGGAATGGGACAAGGCGCGGGCATTCTGGAAAAAATTCGATATGTTGAATGACGAGCAAGCCGCCTTGCTCGATAAATGCCTATCCAGCGCCGGCAAACGGCGCGATATGAAGTCTAAAAAATGTCTGCGGGGTTTTTTCAATCCGTGCTCGATGCCGGCATTTGCCTGTTTGCTGCTGCTTGTGTGGGTCGGCATCGAGGCCTGGCCGGTCTGGTTTGCCGATTACCGAACCGCGGTCGGCGAGCAGCTTTCCGTGCAATTGAGCGACGGCTCGACCGTGCTGATGAATACCGAAACCGCGCTGTCGGTCGATTTTTCCGCAACGCGGCGCACGGTCACTCTGCATGGCGGAGAGGCCTATTTCAAGGTCGCGAAGGATGCCGAGGGCCCGTTTGATGTAGAGACCGATGACGGCCGGGTGAGGGCGCTCGGCACCGCTTTCGAAGTCAGGCAACTCGAGCGGGACATGGCGGTGACCGTTTACGAACATGCGGTACGGGTCATCTTCAGCCAGGGTACGACGATCGAGAGCTTGCGGGAAGGCGAGCTGGTCGCGGTGAATGCGGGCAGGGTCTCGCCGGTCTTCCCGGTCAATCTGAAGCAAACGCAGGCATGGCGCGAGCACCGTCTGGTTTTCCGCGACGTGCCGCTGATGCAGGTCGTCGCCGAACTGAACCGCTACCGGCCCGGAAAAATCGTGATCGTGAATCAAAGCCTGAAACAACAACGGGTCACCGGCGTTTTTGACCCCCGTGAGCCGGACGCGGCTTTGGCGGTGATTGAAAACACGCTGAAGCTGGCCGCCTACCGTTTGCCCGGCCGTTTGGTTTTACTGGCGGCGCGCTAATCTTGCCGCTTGCAAAACTTCGGTGCGGGCTGGCCTGTCTGCTACTGTTTGTGACAGACGTGATCCGCTGGCGGCAGACACGCCGTGCCGAACGGCATAAGCCGGCATACGGTAAATTAATTTCGGAGTGATTTTTTCATGATCAGCAGCCATCGCGTCAGCGCCTGCCATAAAGCCGCGGCCTGCGGCAGCGCTTTGTGTCCCCCGTTGACGGCCAGCCGCCAGAGCATCAGGCGCTGGCGGTAAGTCACGGTCATGGCCTGGTAACCTGCGGCCTTCAATGGGGCAAAATCGACCGGCCGATCCGCAACGACGCCGCGCCGGCATAGCCATCTAAAGAGGCCGCTCAGGTACAGGAAAAACAGCGTTTGGCCGGCCAGAAACCAGAGCAGGCGCCCGGTCGCACCCAAGGCTTCGCCCGAATGCAGCGGCCATATCCAGGTCGCGGCCGTTTGTCCTGCCGAAAATCGGGCCGGGTCGCGGACCTCTTGAATATGCCCGCTCCAGCGGTCCACCCAAACCGTGGTGAAAGGGTGGCGCTGATTGATTTCGCCGTCTTGCCTGAAATGGATTTCATAGACGCCGCTGTCGCCGACCGGGGTGGTGATGCGCCGCAATTCGGCGCGAGGGAAGGGCGCGCGGGCGATGAATTCGGCGCCTTCCAGGCCGAGCGGATTGTTGGTCGGCACCGCGGTGCTGATGATCGTGCGGTCGGCTTCACCGTGGCCCATGCCGGCCGCGCCGGTCAGTTTTTCCAGGGCTTTCGGATAGCTCAGCAGGAAGCCGGTACTCGCCAGCATCAACAGGGCCAGGGCGCTGAGAAAACCGGTCATCCTGTGCAGGTCGGTCGCAAAGCGCAGCATGCCGGAGGTCCGCCTGATCGTCAGCGCCTTGATGATTCCCTTCAGGCCCGACCACCACAACACCAACCCGCTGCCTGCCGAAAGCATCAGCAAGAGTCCCAAGGCGCCGACCGTGTTGCGACCGGACAGGCCGAGATGGAGGTGGCTATGCAAATCCAGCAGCCAGGTGGTGAAGGTGGAGCCCCAGAAGCGGCTGGCGACGACCTCGGCGGTATAGGGATTGACCGAGACCATCAACGGCGCATACCACTCGAAATAGGTTTCCCGCGGCTTGTCAAACCAGGCGGTGATCATGCCGCGCGGCGATCTCGGCATTTCGAGCGTCCAGGCGCCGTGCCGGTCCGGATGCGCCGCGCGCACCGCCGCGATGATCTTGTCGAGGGATTGATAGTCGCCGCTGGGTGCGTCGATCACCAGCCGGGGATTGAGCAGTTCGTCGATGTCTTCCCGGTAGATACTGAGGCTGCCGGTCAGGCCCAACAGGGCGAACAAAAAGCCGGCGCCGAGCGCCAGCAATAGATGCAGTTTGAGCCAGGCGGCCCGGCCGCGCCGGGCCTTGATGATCGCAAAGGTCATGGAGGAAGGGTTCAGGCAAAGCGCGGATTATCCCATGGATCGGCGTTTGTTGTTAGGTGAGAG
>Ga0208265_100253_pt1 | contig 24475 bp, 22 predicted proteins | sample LakWasMet44_HOW7_2_FD_183882 | JGI IMG/M metagenome (GOLD analysis project Ga0208265, IMG submission 183882) | Freshwater sediment methanotrophic microbial communities from Lake Washington under simulated oxygen tension - Sediment Metagenome... | ecosystem: Environmental > Aquatic > Freshwater >... | reverse complement strand
GGGTTTTCTTGCGGGCATTTTCCAGCAGGGCTTTGATCGGTTCAAACTGTTCGCGACTGATGTCGCTGGGGTACACTTTTCTCATGCCCTCTATTATTAATCACTCAGCAGATATTGAACAAGCTCTTATAGAATCGCCATGATTCTCGATGCCGAAACCTTTCATCCCATTCGCTCAAACCTTACAGTGCCGAGTGAAGTTCTGGATAATTTGAAGGCGTGGGGATTTTGACTATGCTGGAATATTTGACCAATCGTTTTTTTCGGTTAAAGCAGGCTTTAGAGCAAGTTAGAGCTGCATTGCCCGATGCAAGCTTTGCTGAACAGGAAGGCATTGATCCCGATCTGATCATTCGTATCAACTGCGTTTTGCATAGCTCTGATGATTATGAGGTATTGAAACGTGCATTAATTGATGCGAGAGAGGCTTTGCCGATAGCATGGATCAACCATGGCGGCGTCTCACAGGAATTGCTGGATTTGATCGATTCGGCCATTCTCATGTAATCAAGCACCTTCCCTTCCAGGAAGCGTATTTCATTTTTAACCCTCGCGGGCTTATTCCCGCAGGGAGTAATTCCGCGATTCTTACTTTTCAAGGAGTTACTAGTATGTCATTTGATAAAGACACTATAAGACCTGTTGAGCCCGAAGCGGTACTGACTGAAGACGGTTATCTGTTCTTCAGGGTAAGCAATGGTCATTATGTGGACAATCCAGCTTGCGCCGATCTGGGCTATAGCTCACTGGCTCAGCTCACTGAAACGATCGGCATCATGCCTGCCAAAGCGACTGCAAAGCGACTGGCTGACTATCATGGCTGGACACAGGAAGAGCTTGCTCACGCAATTTCAGTCTTGGACAGTGTCTATGGACCTGAAAATGCCGTTAAGCTTAAAAATGGCCGCGAGATCCGCTGGCCATCGGCAGCTTGCACTTACGTTCGAGTGGTACAGTCAGGTTTTGAGCTTGCTTACTGGTCCAGCGTTGACTGGCGGTTCGCCTCGGAAAAAACGATGGTAGCCATATTGGCCTGTAGCGCAGGCGGTAATCGGTAATGCCTCTTTGCTAAAGGCGTGCAATTTTACCCTCTTTAGCATTTAACATTTAGACGGATACAGGCCATAATATGCCTGAGCCGTCTTTCCAGAATGCTTGATCCGAGTATTGCGGAAAGACGGAATTTTTGTAGTTCTCTAAGAGAACTCAAAAGCCAGTGCCAGTTCAGCACTTTAAATAAGGAATCGATGAAGCGCTACGGCGTGATTATTTTTTAAGCGGTTTTGCCGCATTTATATTTTTAACCTGTCCAGGGGAAATCCATGTTCCCCGGTCGGGCTACGTGTGTTTTCCTTGGTCAACAACTAAGGAAATACACAATGAATACAACTAAAAAATTCCCTATTGGCCAAACTTTCGGCATCCAGGCTCCTGCCTCAATGGTGGTGGAAGGTTTTGAGGATGATCAGCATCCTTCCATTCCGGCCAAAAAGGAATACCTGTTCAGAAATGAACATTTAAGGGATGTGTTGGCTTTTCTGGCCAATCCTCTGGGTGATGCGTTGTATCTGACCGGACCTACTGGTTCCGGCAAGACTTCGCTGATCTGTCAGGTAGCCTCCCGTCTAAATTGGCCCGTTCATCAAGTGACCTGCCATGGTCGTCTTGAATTGAATGACCTCATTGGTCAATTCATGCTCGTCAATGGCTCCATGTCTTTTGTCCATGGTCCTTTGGCTAAGGCTGTCCGGGATGGACATGTGTTGATCTTGAATGAGATCGACTTGATGGATCCGTCTGAGCTTGCTGGCTTGAACGATATCATTGAAGGGCAACCTTTGATGATCCCTCAAAACGGCGGCAAAGTGATTAAGCCTCATCCTAAGTTCCGTTTGATTGCTACCGGCAACTCGGCCGGTCAAGGCGATCAAAGTGGACTCTATCAAGGCGTCATGCAGCAGAACCTGGCGTTTTTGGACCGCTTCAGATTGATGGAAGTCGGCTATCCCGAAGCTTCTGTTGAGAAGGACATCCTGAAATCCGTTCTTGCCAGCATGGGCATTCCTGTCGATTCCGTGATGGAAGTGTTGACAGAGAACATGATAAAGGTCGCCAATGAAATCCGTAAGTTGTTTATTGGTGGTGCTGACAGTGCAGGCGAGTTGAGCGTCACGATGTCCACCAGGACATTGGTACGCTGGACGAACCTGATGATCGCCTACAAGCGCGCTCCCAATGCGCTGGCTTACTCGCTGGATCGTGCCCTCACCTTGCGTGCGGAACCGGCCCAACGTGAAGCTATCCATCGGATCGCACAAGATGTTTTCGGCGACGCCTGGGGTAACTGATCATGTCAAACCGTCAGTATGAACTGTTTCGTTACCAAAATCCCGATGGCTCGTCGAAAGACTGGGCAATCAGGATCAATGGCGATGGGACTTACACGAAACGCTGGGGCAAAACCGGTACCCGTTTAACGGCCAAGGATTTTCCGATGTCTCATCCCGATGATGTACATACGGAGAAACGTGGAAAATTGAACAAGGGCTACCAATCGTTAGGCATGTGTTTTATTGATGATGATGGGAACATTACTAATGCTTCCCCGGCTTCTTCAAAGCCTGCCGGCGAAGATCCCTAACCTACCCAGGATGATCCGCGCATTTATTGGCGCATCAAGATACCCAGTTCTGCAGACAGTGCTGCTGTTTCACTGTTAAAGGGGCTTGCCACGGGTTACGCAATCGCTATTTTGCGAGCTTATCCCGATTGTGCATGGGTAGAAAAAGTCAAAGACGGCCACGGCGATATTATTGAGTCAGGTGCCGGCTCTTTGCCGAAAGAAAACGGGGTAGGTTCTCTACTCTTGTTAATGGCGCTAAAGAAAAAAGGCGCACCTACCGGTATCACGATTTCCCTGTCTCACGAGGACGGAGTTGAAATCGGTGACCAACTGAAACTGGAAAGCCAGGCCTTGTCGTTCTTCGACACGGATCTGGAATCCGTTCGTTCGCTTGCAGAAAGCATTGATCTACTCGACAAAAGGCTTGACCTCTCCACGGTCGAGACCTTAATCGAAGATTTTTACTTCTGACAACTTTTTGTATTTAACCCACAGGGGGCATTATCGTCCCTGGTGGGCGTAGTCTGCCCTCTCTTGTATTTATTATTTTGGAGACGCAGCTATGTCACACAATGCAGAAATGATTCTTGATCAAATTGATGTTGTTAAACTCGACATCAACCTCTGGACAAGTTCGAAGAAATTACGTCCTGAAGACCTGGTTCTCGGCGATGGTTCAATACTTCCGCCGGAAGATTTGGCGCATCTGGGTACCAAGAAAACCGTCGATCCTGAAAAATTGAAGGAATTCAACCGGATCAAAAAGGAAGCGGAACGTATCTGCCTGGAATCGGGCACCCGTTTTCTCGGCGGTTTTGCCAATCCCAGGAGCGAAATTCCTCGGATCATACAAGAGCTGGACAAGCTTTCCAAAACCTTTGAGGAGGCAAAGAGAGAGTTCATCTCGACCTACGACAACGATACCCGGGACTGGATCGCCCGCCATCCGGAATTCGGCGATGCTATCCGTCGTGCCATTGAGCCCGTTGCCAGCGTGGCCAACAAACTGCGCTTTGATTATGTCATTTTCCGCGTTACCCGACCGGATTCGGACGTGCAAGCGGATGAATCATTGGATCGGCGCACGAATTCCATGAGTGATCAGCTTTTTCATGAGATCGCTCAGGAAGCCAACCAACTGGTCGAGCGATCGTTTGTTGGTAAGGATACGGTTACAGCCAGAGCGTTGAATGCTTTCCGCCGCATGCGGGATAAGCTGGACAGTCTGGGTTTCCTTGACCATCGGTGCATGCCGGTTGTCGACGAGATCGATGCGGTTCTGAAGGCTTTATCGCCTAACGGCCCTTATAACGGCGTGGCGTTCCATAGCCTGTTCAGGCTGGGATTGCTGCTGTCCGATCCGGACAAGATCAAACGTCATGGCAGCGGCTTGTTGCAGGCGCCTGATACTTTCTTTGAAGAAGAGGATGCTGACGATGATGTTGTTGTTGTGAATGAGCAGGTCATTTCTGATGATCAGGTCATTCTCGCGGCTGATTCCGAGGTTGCTGTTCCAGCGCCTGTTTCTGCTCCGGAAGTAATTCAACCGTCTTCGCCAGAGATTATCGCTGTTGCTGAAGAGAGCACTTTGGGTGAACAACCTGAAGCGCAATCCGAAAGCGTTGACATCGATGATATTCCTGGATTTGACGATTTCCTGGCGACTTTCAAGCCTGGTCAGGAGGTTTCCGATGCCGCACCTGCCGTTGTTGCTGATGTTCAAGTCAGCACCGTTAAGGAAGAGGTGTTTGAAACTCCCGCTGCTGCTGTCTTTATAGAATCCGTTAAGGAAACTGTAAATGCCGCAGCTCAATCAGTATCGGCCATCCCTGCTGAATCCGTTCAGGATGATCGGGATGTCAATGCTGATGAGGCGGAATCTGAGGAAACCGTTGCTTCTGCTGAAGTAGCCGACTTCTGGTTCTAACCTCGCTTTTTTCATTCTACCCAGCGGGGGCAATTCATCCCGCAGGGGTGTTTTGCCCTCGCCTTCTCATTTCTTATTTTTGGAGGTTTTTATGGCAATGGATTCTGATAAAAGTGCAGTTAAGTACACTTTTCAAGAATTGTTCGAGGCACTTTCTCTGGTTGTCGAATTGGCGCAAGGCAACTGTCTGGATTCTGATGATCCGGATGTTGCTAATGAAGCCAATCGACAACTCAGCGCCATTGATTTGGTTAAGCAGTTCATGGCGGCTAATTCGCCGGAATCAAGGCTGATTTTGGACATGGCTTTGATTCCGCCCATGGATCGTTATGAAGTCGAAAATGCCGCTTTTCGTATTGATGGTTATTTTTTACCTAAGCCGCATGAATGTGGCAATCAGAGTGAAATTAATGCCTTCGATCGAGCCAAATCTGAATGTTTGTATCACCTCGTGCGTGGTCTTGTCTGTACGAAAGCGTTGTCTTTGGAGCAGTTTTTTCAGGCAACGAAACGTAAAATCCCGACCTGACGCATTGTGATCATTTAACTTTTAACCCAACTGGGGCAAATCGTGTGCCCCTGTGGGAATCATGATTTGCCCTCTTTTTTCTAGTGGAGCCAATCATGGTAAAAGTCCTGAATCCGGAAAAAGCCGTTGCCTACTGTGCGATGGTGCTTTCTGATCTTTCCTTACATCCGGTACATGAGAATTCGATCATCTCGTCGGATTATCTGCATTTTGATTTTTTCGGCGTCTCAATGCCGCCAATTAAAGTCGAAGGCTGTTTATCTGATGAGCAGCTGGCGCAAATAAACGACTTATGTGAGCAAAACCGCAATTCGAGCCTGTATCGTTTTGCGAAAATTTACCGTCACTTTCATCGGAAAATTTCTATTTGCTTAAAAAGTAAAGTGCTGGAAGGTAAGCAGATCGCTTGGTTATTCGATCCTGCCAATATAGGCATCGATGTTAAGGAAAGCCCTCGGGTAATGGTCGAGGAACGCTTGTTCAAATGGGCAAAGCGGGCCTCCGATAAAGCCGTTCCAGGCCTCAAGTCGAAAGCGTATACCGAATATTTGATTAGCGTTTTTGATCGCCTCGATTAATTTTTAGGAGGCTGGCAGTGAAATCTGAAGAAGAAATTAGGCAATTTATTTGCACTATCCTCCAATCGAATGGATGGACACTTTTTGATCAGTCCTGTACCGCTTTGTCATTCAAAATGTACCAATCAGCGGTTGGTTTAAAAGAGGCTCAGGTTTACCTTTGTGGAGGTAAATATGACTGGAGACTTTCTGGTCAGTATTACAGTCAAGGGCGAAACATCTTGTCAACAGGATCAGTTTTTATTCCTATAGATTGCAATACTCAGCAATTGTATGGGTTGTGTATGAAGTTTATTGAAAATGTCGAATCAGCTATAGCTGATAGCTACGCTGTTAGATTATTTTTAAAATACTCATTAATTGTATGAGTTAGATTACTTTAATTTGTCATTTTAATTTTTAACCCTTGGGGTAAACCATTACCCCACAAGGGCTCATGGTTTACCCAATTTTTTGGAGTAGACCATGAGAAATAACACATTGAACAACGCCTTTCCCATTGTTGCGGCAGCCTTAGGCAACAAATTTGGCGTCAAGGTCAGAGTTGGCGGCCAGGATGCGTATACCGATGGCAAGTCAATTACTCTGCCGGCTTACAACCTTGAAGATTCGTCTTATAAGGATGTGGCCTGGGGCTATCTGGCGCATGAAGCGGCTCATCTGCGGTTTACCGATTTCGCTGATTTTGGTAATGCCGCTACCAGTCCGGTCCGGAAGCACATCCTCAATTATCTGGAAGATATCCGTATCGAGAAGCAGATGCAGGAAACTTATCCGGGTACCAGACGGACGACGGAAAAAGTGGTCGAGCATTTGATTAAGACGGGCGGTTTTAAAGTCGTCGGTCAAGATCAGCAGGTTCATCCCGTTACCGTCTTGAGTCAGTTTTTGCTGTTTCGTCTTCGCAATGATGTGCTGGGGCAGAATGCTCTGTCACCTTATGCAGATACCGCTGAAGCTTTGTTGGAAGAAACCTTCCCGGTTGGTGCAGTAACCCGACTTATTGGTCTTCTTTCCGAAGTCACGGATCTTGATTCTACGCGTGCTTGTGTTCGGCTTACCGATCGCATCCTGCGCATGATCGAAGAAGAGCAGGAAAAGGAACAGGAAAGAATACGACAACAGCAACAGCAGCAGTCTCAACAACAAGAGAGTGATGATTCGTCATCGCAATCGCCGGCTGCCTCCAGTAATTCTGATCAGGATGATGATCAGGACCAAAGCCAGACTCCAAGCTCTCAATCGAGAGACGATGATGGTGATGATAATGATCAGGATGATGATCAACAATCTGGTCAGGGCAGTACACAATCCGCCGGCAGCAGTAACGATCAATCACAGGATCAGGATAGCGAGCAACTGGCGCAAGCTCTTGCCTCTGTATTATCAGCTGGTGAAGACGATGTGCCTGATGACTTGTTTGAAGCCGTTCAAGCGCTTTTGGGCAGTCAGCCTAGAAACGCTTATGATGCGGATGTTGAAATGCCGCTTGCCATGGACCCTTCCAGGAACCCTGCTGTTGGCAATGCTGTGTTAAACAAGGTGCTGAGTCACTCCGGCAAAATCCGGGCTTCTCTTCAGGGGCTGGTTCAGTCGAGTCAACATGATCGTCCTGTGGCTAAACGTTCAGGTAATCGTATTGTCGGTAAAAAGTTGTCCCGGTTGGTGCAAGGTGACTCACGTGTTTTTGAGCGCAGGTATCATCGCCGGGCGCCGAATACCGCAATTCACCTGTTGGTTGATGGCTCTGGCTCTATGAACGGTGTGTATGACCAGCAATCAAAGTCCCGGTTGATCGATATCGCCATTGAATCGTCTGTTGCATTGGCATTGGCGCTAGAGGGTATTTCGGGCGTGAATCCGGCTGTGACGCGATTTCCATATGGCGATACGTCCAACGTGATTCCACTGTTGAGGCATGGGCAAAAGATTCGTCCTAATGCGGCGGTGTTTTTGCCAAACACGGATGGTTGTACGCCACTGCACTCAGCCCTTTGGTATGCGGCAGGATCTGTGCTTGCCACGCGTGAAGAGCGGAAAATCATCATCGTTCTGACCGATGGCGAACCCGACGATCGAAGCTTGACTCAAGCGATCATCAATCGTTGTGAGGCGACGGATATTGAGCTGGTTGGCATAGGCATCTGCCATAATGTCAGCCATTTGTTCGATAACTCAATCTGCATCTCCAATGTTTCAGAGCTGAAGACTGAATTATTCAGAATTAGCCGAGACTTGTTGTTGACCGCTTGACCTTGGATGGCTAATTAATTTTTGATTAGCCATTTTCCTACCCAGACAAGGCGTTTCTCCTTTTCTGGGTAGCTTAACTTTTAGGCGGAACAGGCTTAGTCCTGTACCGTCTTTCCAGAATGTTTGCCTGGATCGAGTATTGCGGAAAGACGGAATTTTGCAGTTCTCTGAGAGAACTCAAAAATAGTGCCAGTTCAGCACTTTAAATAAGGAATCGATGAAGCGTTTCGGCGCGATTTTTTTAGCGGCTTTGCCGGATTTTTAACCCATAACGGGAAACACTTCTCCCGTTACGGCGACTGGTGTTTCCCTGAGTTTTTTAACTTTTGGAGTTCACCATGAACAAATATCAAACTTTAATCGCGGCTTTCTCAAATGCTACTCAAGGACAATGGGCCGCCGACCAAGTGCCAGTACTCATTCAAGAGGAAAACAATGCCACTTTTATCTGCCAGGCTAAAAATCTGATGCCTGACATTTTGGCGGATCTTCAGCGCTTGCAGCAGATTGACGAAGCGCTGCCAAGCAAAGGCATGGATTCCGAATTGGAAGCCAATCTGAAGGATCTGAAATCAGCCCTGAATGAATGTACAAATGATTACTGGGTGATGAGCGATGATTGCGAATATGTCCAATCCATGAGCCAGTATCTGCCCGAAATCGTTCACGTCATGAATAAAGGTTCCGCTTTTATTTCTGAAGATGAAGCCATAGCGAATCTGGCATTTATTGTGGCTGCTCACAATACACTTCCTGCCTTATTGGAGGAAATCGAGCGTTTACAATGGCTAGAAGCTGAATTGCATCGTGTCAGAGATCGCGCTGGCAAGCTTGAATCCACTCTTCACTCGGCTGTCAATGTCCTGCAAAGCATGAGATGTCAGATTGAGCAAATGCGTGGCATGTTCGAGGACGAAGACGTGGCGATTCAATTAGCATGTACTGAAAATGATGACGTTGAACAACTGATTGCTCAAGTAACAGCCAAATAATTCATCACGGATTTTAAATTAACCCACCTGGGGAACTTCAATCGTTTCCCATGGGAAGTGTATTGGGTTCCCCGTTACTTTTTGGAGAACCCTAATGGAAACTAAGCACTTTTTAGATCTGTATACCGACTCTGTTGAACATAATCATGGCGCTTACACAGCGCTGGAGATTCATGGCGTGCAGAATAACGGCCAAGAACACTGGATAGATGATGACAACCCTCATTTTTTCTCCCTCTATGCCAGGCATGCCGATGGCACTTGTCTGGTTTGCGCCGATGCAAGTGCAGTCTGGCTTAATGAGCTTCGTGCATTCGCAAGAAATCTTGCTTCGAAGTACAACTGGAAATATCAGGACTTTACGCCTGATAAGGCTTACCAAACCAGGTTGAGCCCTATCCAGGCTGGCACCCGCATTATTTCCATCAAAGGCGAAATGGCGACTGAGTCCGGTGAGTGCGTTTTCATCGCGCCCAAGTCTAGAGGCGTCATATCTCAGGTTCGCATTGATGCGGATGGTCTGTGGTATTTGGTTGCTTTTCCCAATGGCGTCATTACGTTTTGTAGTCCTGGGGAACTGGCCGACAGTAGCCGATATGCTGTTCTTCGTCGTGTGATCGCGCGCTTCCAGCCGCAAGCCTGGGTGCACGATACCGCGATGAATATCGATGGCGCCTGCGATCTGGATGTCACTGACCGGCTTCTGGACTTGCCTTTGAAGGACATACTCATGCTTGATGACGATGATTATCCAAGCGACGAATTGGTGCATGGCTTGACTGAGCATGTGGGGCCTCACTACGTCGAAGTGAAGGATTCGATTCTCGAGTTCTTTGCAGTCGAAAAACTGACCGATATTACTGAGGAAATGCTACTTGAGAAACGGAAGCTGTATGCCGCCGAAACCTCCAGTAGCGCCAGGAATGAGACCGACGCTAAGACCTCGGCGCATTCGCTGGTTTTGATTAATCTCTCTTCCGGTGATGTTGGCTTGGTGCTTGATGACAAGATCGTTTTAACGGCAGATCCTGACTTCGATTCCGTTGAACAGGTTAATGAGGCCGCCAGCAATCTGGCTGATATTTTGGGTATTGCGCTCAAAACGACGAGTATTAATCGGCCTGAAAAGGAGGATTGGAATTGGGATGATGTTTTAACCAACCTTAATGTCGTTCTTATGAGCGAATAACCATTTGAATTAACTTAACCCTACCGGGGAAACACTCCCCGTCAGGGCGCATTGTGTTTCCCCTTTTTTATTTTTGGAGAAACTCTCTATGACTATTAATACTAATGAAATCCGCCTTGTCATTCATCTTGAAGGCGGCCTGGTACAAGCTATTTACGCGAACTGTTCAACACCCATCCGAGTCGTTATTCAGGATTTTGATATTGAAGGCGCTGATACTGATGAGATAGCCGTCCTCGAAGATGATACTGAGTTTGTTGGCATCCTGCATTCGACTATTGAAAACGCTGATCTTGTTTCCAGCGTTTTTAAGGCTTTGGGCGAAGAGGTTCCGGCGCCTGATAAACAACATGCGGATTATATTGTCCAGCACGGACAATGTTGCCCGAATTGCGGCAGCCGGGCTATTGAAGCCAATGTTGTGCTGGATGCTGACGGTCTGACGGCCAAAGGCCAAGTGGGCTGTTCCAACTGCGATTCTACATGGAAAGATCAGTACCGGCTCATCGGTTTCACCGATTTTGACGCTACGCCTTTGTACGTTATCAGGTCAGTTTCTGAGCGTGGTTATTGGTCCAATGACACGGGATGGGTAATTGATGTCGCCTCGGCCACAAAATTTCCTGAAAATACCGCATTTGTGCCAAATTCCTCTGGTAAGGATGCCGTTTATGTCGATGCAAAATCGGCCAAAGATTTTTTGCCGAGCGAGTTGTCGATCGGTGATGAAATTTTTTGGAATGATCCTGATGACGGAATCAATAGTGGCATCTACACCATTATTGATATTCCGGCTGGAAAGTTGCTTTCTGGGGACGATATTTGCACGATCAAAAACGCGCATGATTCAGAGGTTGAAGTTTTTGCATGTGAGCTCAGTTAATCTCTGAGTAATTCGTAGTTATTACCCCTGCAGGGAAAACAATCCCTGTTCGGGTTCTTGTTTTCCCTGTTTTTTTTGCTAACAATACAAGGAAAACAATGAAACTAAATGCTACATCAGTCGGAGTTAATGCTATGGCTATCGAAGACGTTCAAGAAGGGATCTGCATGACTGAGGAAGAGTATCTGAGGATGGAAGCCGAATCAGAGGTGAAGCACGAATATTTCGATGGCCGAGCCTATGCAATGGCCGGAGCGGGATACAACCATAATTGTATAACCGCTAATGTCCTTGGTGAGTTTCGAAATCACTTGAAAGGCACGCCTTGCGTTACCTTTTCCTCGGATATGAAAGTCCGCATAGGCAAGGACTACACGTATCCAGATGTTTTGGTTTCCTGCGATAAAATGGTCAGCGATGATTATTTCTGCAACTCGCCAGTAATTATTGTCGAGGTCCTATCGAAGTCAACGCGCGAGAGAGATACCACGACTAAATTGATACGGTACCTCAACCTGCCATCTTTGCAGGAATACGTCTTGATAGAGTCGGGAATCGTTGCCGTGCAAGTATTCCGTAAGTCCAGCAATTGGCGGTCTGAATACTATTACCTGGGTGGTGCTGTGACCTTCGATTCCATCGGACTGACTTTGTCCGTTGAGGAAATCTATGATCGCGTTGATAATAGCGACATGAATGAATTCAGGCAGCGAAAGCATTCATTGCCCGAACAGTGATTCAAAAGTCGCGCAGTTTTGGCGTCTTTGGAACTTAACATTTAGACGGATTCAGGCATAATATGCCTGAGCCGTCTTTCCAGAATGCTTGGCTCGAATATTCTGGAAAGACGGAATTTTGCAGTTCTCTGAGAGAACTCAAAAATAGTGCCAGTTCAGCACTCTAAATAAGGAATCGATGAAGCGCTACGGCGTGATTATTTTTAAACGGCTCTGCCGTATTTTCAACCTGTCCAGGGGAAATCCATGTTTTCCCGGTCGGGGTTCATGGTTTTTGTCTGGCTTCAGGCCATTATCGCCCCATGCTCCGTATGGCAGGCGACCTTTACTTTATCAACCCGCCGGGAACAATTCTGCTCCCAGTGGGGAAGTTTTGTCTCCCGGCTTTTTGGAGACAAAACTATGAAACAAATCGCCATGCAAGTTAACCAAGGCAACCTGGTAAAAAGCTTGAAGTTCAGCTTTTCCAACCAAACCACTGTACTTGGCGAGCTCATGCAGAACGCCCGTCGTGCCGGCGCAACTTCCGTTCAATTCGAATTTGCTCCGGAGACTAATATTCTTCAGATTACGGACGACGGTTGTGGCATCAGTTCCCTCGAAACGCTGCTAACTGTGGCAGAATCCGGCTGGGATGCGGATGTCGTTGCTCAAGAGCATCCATTCGGTATTGGCTTCCTGTCGGCTCTGTTTGCCTGCCGGCACATCGCTGTCGTCAGCAAAAGCGGCCGCATTTCCGTTAATACGGAGGATGTTCTGGCGTTCAAGCCGGTGACAGTATTTCCCGTCACTGATTGGGATGGCATCACCCGCATCACGATGATAGGTGTTGAGTTTGACTCGAAACTGATCGAATCAACGCTCAAACGCTTCGCGAAGGGCTTTCCAATTCCGGTTTTTTTCAATGGTGAAAGCCTTGAAAGAGAGCATGCGTTGGATTCCGGTCTGGACTTTATCGATACTGAAGTCGGCTCGATTCATCTGGTTGGCCTGGATAAACCTGATGGCGCTCATTATGCGTTTGAAGTTTATCTGCAGGGCTTGCCCATTTACCGATCCCATCTGTATTGCAGCACGACGCATATCGTCCATCTTTCTTCTGCGCGTTTCCATGCGCGGTTGCCGGATCGGGACAAGCTCATTGATGAGTCTGATGTTCTCAAGTTCATTAAGGCTGCGTTGAGACAGGCCGTCGAAAGTCGTCTGCTTCAGCTCAAAAGCACAGTGTCCGCTCAGGATTTTGTGCAGTTTTTCGACATGATGAGGCACTGGGGATTGTCAGCTTTGCTCAATGATGTGGATGTACTTCCACAGCAGGCAGTTTGCAAGATCACGTCCTATCCTGTCTGCAATTCCGAGCTGTACGGCTGCTTCACGGCTTATCCGAAAAAGCCCGTGACTCGCGCAGAAGTTGAAAGTCGTCAGGTGGAAATTGTCGATATTGAAGGCGATATCCAAAGCGATGGCGCTGCGCGCTTCATGTTTGCCTGGATGCGGGATTCCCTGATTTACGAGGGACATCTGGATAACGGGCATTGGATTCATTCGATGATTCGCTATCTCGATGAGGAAGAAGTCACTGTTGATCTGGTTCATGAAACGCATATCTCACAATTTAAAGGCAGTTGGGTATGGGTTGACGTTAAGTTCTGCGCTGCATACCGCATTCGGATTGGCAACGATGTTGTTGAGATCACCGACCACGCTTTCTACCAAGGAAGCGGAAACGGTGATTGCATTGTGATGCCTAAAGACGATGGTTCTGCAGCGGTCCTTAATCAAGTATCAACGTTCCAGTCAGAACATGACGATTATCAGGAAGCCACGCATGATACGGATTGTGATGATTTTGCCACGTTCGTTATCGCGAATGTGCTGAAAGATCCTAGCCATGCCTTCCAACGATTGCTGCCCAGCTTTCAAGGCTGCCCTGCCCTTTATGGCAAAGCATTTGAAGTTGTGCTGGATGACAATGGCGAAGTAGCTTCAGTAACCGCTGTTTAATTCATTCTTTTAACCCCGTTCGGGAAATGCTTTCCCGGTCGCGGCGTAAGTGTTTCCCGATGTATTTTTTTATTTTGGAGAAACACGATGAAAGAAACTTCCACTTCGATTGGCCAGCCGTATGAAAATCCAAACGGTGATTTGCAATGCGATGCGGTGGGGCATCTGGGCGATTATGTCATCCGCAAAATGCCGGATCATACCTGGATTGCCATTCAGTTGTTTGGGGCGATAGGCAGTATTACCGCAACGGCCCCCACACCTGAAGATGCCTTTAACCAGGCGGAAGCCTGGCATTACGCCCATGGCGCCCAGAAACGTTTGATGATGAGCTTGGCTATCGAAGGCGTTGAGGCATTTGATCTGGAGCTTGCTTTGAATGAAGTGTTGAAACTGGTCAGCGAAGGCTACACGTCCGGTTTCGATAGAAACGAAACAGGATCATACAAGTTTTCAATTGATGCCATCAATTAATTAAAAAATTAATTATTTAATCCCCGCGGGAAAAATCTTTTTCCCGGCCGGGACTCATGATTTTTCCCGCTTTTTTTGCTTTTAAGCAGGAGAAAAAATCATGACTAATTTATTTTTCGCCAAGAAAATTGACCGTCGCAGCCGTTCGGCCATGGTTGATTTTTTAAGAGACCATTATTGCTATAACACTATGAATTCATGGAAGGGCGCTTCGTCTTATGCCCATTGCATCAAGATCCATCGTCTCGGCTTGACGTCTGAGCAATCAGACAAAGCCTATGACATGCTGGATACCGATTTCTGGGAAGAAATCCGGTGGCCGATCAATGAGTTCACTGACTCTCAAAACGGCTTTTATACCATCGGTACCAATGGCCGTTCTGGCGGTTACCTGGTGCTATATGAGTCTCGTTTCGAAATAACGGGGCATCTTAGTTACTGTCCTTCCTGTGGCCAGCGGAACTTCAAGAAAGTGCCGCCCACGTTCGAGGATGCTAACGAGCAGGTTATCGCTCAGGAAATTCTCAAAAGCCGAAACGCTTGGCAGTCGGGTGTTTATTTGAGTCAGCCTTCCATTGAAGCTTTGCCGCTTTCCAATGATGAGAAATTGTCGACAATCATGCGCCTGAAAGCCCAGTTAGCGGATTGCTCCCTGACGGATGCTTGCGGTGTCTGCGGAAAGCCACGTCGTAACTACGATGCGCCGCCTGTGCAGTTGGCCGTTTACCCGGGCAAAGGCATTGATCATGGCGAAGCATTTGATGCCGAAGAATGGTCCATGGAGGCGCTGCGCGAGCGTGTCGATCTGGTTTGCGCCTTTGATGCCGCTTGCGATCAGATCCGCCATAACTTCATCGCTTTATTGATGGGTTATGACGTGGTCGAGGAAACGGTTCATCGTCCTGTCACCGTCAAAGTTCTCCGTGAACGCTCTGTTTAGGAGGTTTTGATGTGGCGCGAAGTGGATAAAATCGATCAAGAAGACCTGGAGGCTGCCGCTGATTTTTATAGCAGTATGGTGAGTGGCAATCATCCGTCTCAGCAGGCTATTGCAATGGCCCAAGAACAATTTGGCGTTTCTATTGCAGGGCATGTTGTATTGGACCGTATTTTGGAACGGTACGCTTGTTCTCTGTTGACTATTGAAGAGTGCGTCATCGCATGTTTTGAACAGTCAGGATTTATGCGTCTAGTCAACTAGGCGTTTCAATTAACCCATCCGGGAAAACCTCCCGGCTGGGCTCATGGTTTTTCTCGGATGGTTCTCATCCCGTCCGCCTTCCGGGACTTCCTTGATTCTCTCCGGTAGGGGGATCAAGGAAGTCCCGGTTGGCGGGACTTTTACGAGGAGAAAAAACCATGTTTTACCCAAAACTTAAAAGTGGTACCCAAGTGAGTCCCGTTGGTGTTCTTGCCGTAGAGGTGTTGGCATGAGCACTAAACCGATTGAGTCTAATGTTGTAAGAAACGCCGCCCGCGGTGTCTGGTTGTCCGTTCTGGACTCCCTGGCGCCCGAACTGGAAAAAGCGATCTCAAAACCCGGCAGGCACGTGGGTTGCCCTGTCCATGGCGGAAAAGATGGCTTCAAGCTGTTCCGTAATGCGGATATTTACGGAGGCGGCATTTGTAATACCTGTGGGCCTTATGCCGACGGGTTTTCATTGTTGATGTGGTTAAGAAGCTGGAGTTTTCCGGAAGCCTTGTCGGCTGTGGCCGATGTGCTCGGACTGTCTTGCGATTCGTATCAGAAACCGATCCTTGATCGGCAACCGGCGATGATTGCGCCATCAAGATCGGCCTCGGACGATGAGAAAATCAAGCGCAGTTTGAGGACGCTTTGGCGTGAATCAAAATCGCTTCATCATCCCGATGCGGAACCGGTCAGGCTGTATTTAGAGTCCCGCGGTCTGGATGGCTGGTTATCGGATTGGCCTACCCTGCGTTTTCATCCTCGGCTTCAATACCGGGATGAAGACAACCGGATCATTGGCTATTTCCCAGCCATGCTGGCCTTGGTCGAGAAAGGCGATCAGGCGATTACCATTCATCGCACGTTTCTGACGCGCGATGGTCGTAAGGCGCCTGTGGATTCGCCCAAGAAACTGATGGCGATCCCTTCCGATCGCTCGATCATGGGCGCGGCTGTCCGTCTTGGCCGGCCTGGTCGGGTGCTGAATGTTACTGAGGGCATCGAAACAGCCTTGGCTGTTATTGAAGCCACGGGCATGGTCACCTGGCCGTTAATCAGTTCCACCTTCATGCAAGGCTTTGAGATACCTGCGGGTGTTGAAAAGCTGATTATCTGGAAGGATCTGGATCGGCCCCATAGGAAGACCGGCATTCAGGCAGGTTCTGAGGCTGCGAGTAAATTGGCTGAGCGAGCAATAGCTGAAGGTGTTGAACCCGTCATTCGTGAGCCTAAAGGCCCTTTGCCTGTGGATGCCAAAAGCATCGATTGGCTGGATATCTATAACCAGGACGGGCCGAATGCTTTCGCGTTCCGGTCTGTCATTTAGAAGGAGGTTACTATGAGTAAATATGTGTTCGACGCCAGTCGGATCGATACCTCGCCGGGTAACCTGCTGTCGCCGTTCTCGCCTCCTGCTGATTGGGAGGGCGGGGACCTGCAATATATCCAATGGCTTCGCAAGCGGTACCGGGTCGATCCCAATCTCAAACAGAGACTGGGAATCGCCCTGCGGGCTGTCCGGTTGCGAAGGCCTCTCGAAATTTCAGGCAACTACAGCACAGTACTGCTTGAGATTATCGAGACTTATGGACAAAAAAGGCGCTAAATTTTCGTGTTAGCGCCTATTCCACCACCAAAACCGAACCTGATGTTTCAGTGTTCGGTTTTTTTATGCCCGTCAAAAACCGCATTTTCCTCGCTGAATTGCCAAAAAAAGTAAAAGACCACTTAAAGACGCGTTTTTCGACCCGACAGAGCACTTGATTTTAGGGCTTAATAGGCATTTTAAGCTGCCCTCGCTGCGTGTGTTCAAAAACGCCTTCCCTGTCGCTGTTGGTATAGTCAGGCGCATGGGGGGGCAAACGATCAAGGATTTCAGGATGCGTTTGTCGAAATATCGGTTAGTCAATCAATTTATGGCCTTATTACTGGTCCTGCTGATGGGCGGCGTCACGCCCGCCTGGTCGGCCGTGACCGGCACGCTGACGGCCACGAAGGGCACCGTTGCTGCCAGCGTGGATTTGAGCTGGACCGCTATGGGCTCCGGCACGGTCACTTACGAAATCTGGCGTTCATTGGGCTTGAATGGCAGCAAGACCAAGATCGCCACCACCACCGCCACCACGTATTCCGACACCGCGGCGACGCAAGGGGGCGTCCACGGCTATTACATCAAAGTTGCTGGCGCCAGTGACCAGACCAATACTGACTATGGCTATCGCCAACCGCCACCTGCTCCTCTGGCGGGTATCAGTGACACGTATACCAAAGTCTCGGCAGGCCCGCATTTCAATCTGGCGCTTAAAGCCAATGGCCAACTGTATGCGGCCGGCATTAATAACTACGGCCAGCTGGGCGATGGTTCAACGACCGACTCTAAAATATTCAAGCTTGTCCTGACCGATGTTCAGGATATGCTGGCTGGAAGCGGTACGTCATTTGCGCTGAAAACCGACGGACGCTTATTGGCGGCGGGTTTCGGATATGACAAAACCTGGCAGGAAGTTTTGACGGGCGCATCGTCGATCCACACGAATGACAACAACACCACTTTCTGGGCGATTGTGTCAGGCACCGTTTACACGGGAACCTCCGTATCAAACTGGCACGCGACGACCTACACGAATGTCAAGGATATCACGTCTTCCTACGTCTATGCGGCAGGCGAGTCCACGCGAGTCACTTATATTCTCAGGACCGATGGCACTGTCGATGCCGACAACGGCTCTACCATTACGACGATCGGTTCCGGTTTCAAGGAAATAGAAGGGGTTACCAGTTATGACGCATGTCCTGCGCCTTGCACGCTCACGCCTACCGTTTACGGCATCAAGAATGACAATACCTTATGGGCATACGGTGATTCCCGCTTTGTATCCGATGGTCTGGGCTCAATTGGGACTAAACCGGCTGGATGGCGTCAACTGTTTGACGGTGTCAAAGGCCTATCGGTCAGATCTATTAGTAACAATTATGGGGATATCACGTTCGTCACCAAGACCGATGGCTCTCTTTGGGCTTCTTCGGTGTTGAACGCATACGCGTTGAACACACATGGACAGTATGGCGATGGAACCACTACCGCCACTTCTTATTGGAAGCAGGTCCTGAGCAATGTGGCAATGGCTTCGGCAGGCGTATTCAATTCGATCGCTTTGGAAACCGACGGCACGCTCTGGGTGACCGGTGAGAACGGCTCGGGGCAGCACGGCTTCAACAATACTACACCTCGTATCACCTGGGCTCAATCAGGTTTCCTCTTGCCTAACAAAGTCAGTGGTTTCACCGCCAGCGACGGCACCGTATTCGATAAAGTCATGCTAAGCTGGACTGGTGAGCCTTTGGCGGTGCAGTATGATATCTACCGTTCAACATCTGCTGGTACCAAAGGCAATTTGCTGGTGTCCAATTTGGCCGCGCCGGCGACCAGTTATGAAGACACGACTGTTATTGGCTCGACAGCACATTATTTTTATACCGTCGTGGCCAAAAATGCGAATGGCTCGGCGCCAGATTCCGATCAGGACGAGGGTTATGGCAAACCGATACCCTTGCCTACCTTAGTGGTATCGCCGGCCACCGTTTACCAGGGCGAGACGAAAGTCGATGTCGCGTTGCAGCCATCCCATGACGCGTCCTGCCCGCTGACCACCGTACAAGCCGAAGCGGAAGCTGATTCGTTTAAATGCTATGTCACGCTGACCACGACCGCACCCGATCTGGTCGCCGGCACCGACAGCAAGGGGCTGCCGACGCTGACCGGCTATCCCGGTACCGCCGGCGATTTCACCGTGCAGGCCGTGGTCTCGCGCTGGGTCAATGGCTCCCGCTATGATTCAGAGCCGATCAGCCAAACCGTCACGGTCTTGCCGATCGTCTGGGACTTCGGCCTGGTCGGCAAAAGCGAAGTCTATGTCGGCATTGAAATGGTCAACCTGACTTTCAGGCAGACATCGGAGCCTGTCTGTCACCTGGCCATCGATCAGGCGGCCGCGCTGGAAGAAGCCACCAAAGGCAACCGGGCCTGTTTTGTCGAGTTCACCGGCGCTGACCAACTGAACAAAAACCTGTCCGTGTCGTTGAACTCTATCAAGCTGGAAGGCACGCTGACGCCTGTAGGCCTTCATACCCTGGGCTATACCGTCAAGCGTCAGTTTGCCGATAGCCTGACGGCGGTGCTACAGACCGGCACTTTCGAGATAAGCGTCCAGGAGCCGCCTCCGCCACAGGTCACGCTGAAAGGTGGCTATAAAATAGCGGCAGGTAAATATTACGTGCCGATGGGCCAGCCGATTACGCGCGCAACGATCGAAGCGGCGATGCCGACCAGCGCCAAGTTTAAATACCAACTGATCGACAGCCAGCAAAACCTGGAGCGTGGCAACGTCATGAGCGGCGGCAGCTACTGGCTTTCGACGCCGAACCTGGGCCTGCTGGAAGCGCGGCCGGTGACCTTGCGCGTGGCCTGGCAGGGCTATCCGCAATCCTATACCGAACAGGTCATTACCGCCATCGGCGGTACGGAAAGCAACTTGAAGCTGCTGATCGACGTACCGCCACAGACGCCCGATACCGAGTTGGTGACCGTTAAGGTCAGGGTCGGCAAGTACACCAAGGAGGGCCTGGTCTATGCGCCGGAGACAATGGGGCAGTGGCGAACGCAGATCTTCGCGCAGACCAATATACAAGGGACCAAGACGCCGATCACTAACCTGCAGGATATGAACAACGGCGAAGCGACCTTCCAGGTCGACCCGGCCGGCCTGCTGTTTATGAAGCTGTCGGCGGTCGCCGAACTGGTCAGCGCTATGCCGGAGCTGGACGTTACCCTGGCCTCGTCAACCCGTTATATCGAAGTCGTCAAGGGCACGCCAATCGAGGGCACCATTACGGCCAAGTCGCTGGATGGCCCGGCCCCGAAGACGTTCGCGCTTACCCTGACCATGACGCAGGACAATCGCGCGGCGCTGAAGGAAGTGACCTGGGAACGCAGCGATGACCACAGCCTGACTTGGGAGCCCCAGCCGAAATCGAACACGATCCGGCATAACGTCCCGATGCCGGAACCTGGTCGGCGCATGGTGCGGGCCAAAATGGTGAATAAGAATACGCTGGTCGAAAGCTACGCCGAGCCCGTGGAAGTCTGGGCCTATTCGAAACTGGAGGCGCAGATCGTGGGGCCACGCCATGTGGCGCCGGGGCATGCGGTCACGCTGGCCGCGCAGCTGTACCGGGAAGGCGTCCTGACCACGGACACGGTCAACGAATGGACCCTCGAGGCGCCCAGCGGCAAAACCGTGCAGACCGGACCAACCGCCACGATGACCGAGGAAAGCGAAGGCAAGGTCTACGTGACGCTACGCACCCGACCGGCGGATACCCGGGAAGACGATCCGGCCGCCTGGACAGCGGCCCGAAGTTATGTGGTCATCGCCAATCCGAACAAGCCCACTATTTCCATTCAAGGGCCCAAGGCTGTCGAGGTGGGCAAGATGTACCACTATCAGGGCACGGTCAGGCCGTCCTGGGGCGGCATGGAAAGCGTGCACAGTCTGGTAACGGAATGGCAGCTGCCGGACGGCAGCTTGGTCGCCGGGCAGGCGCTGGACTGGTCGCCGACGGCGCAGGATCTGATCGACAAGCAGCCGCTGGTGTTCCGGGCCTGGGTGGACGGTTTCAAAGCGGCGACGCTGAGGGAAACCACTTTGAGCTATGCGCCCTGGGCCTATGTCTGGCCGAACTGGAGCATGACCATGAAGCAGCTGACCGTGCAGGCGCCGTCCGACCTGAACCTGCTGGTCACCCATGACCTGCCGGCTATGAACCGGCGCTTCGAAGACCTGACTTACGACTGGTCGTTTCCGCCCAATGTCAACGGTCACCCGCATGCCGCCTTTCCGAACCGGGCCTTGGCCCAGGCGTTGTATGCGGGCGAGTACGACATCAGTGTCGCGATCCGCGACAGCCGCGGGCATGAGACCGTGCTGACCCAGCACGTCATCACGGAAGCGGCCGAACCCTACAGCGCCACGCTCAAGGTGGGCAAGTCGAACCTGTTTGGTCGGGCGCCTATGACCGTGACCGTGCGCCCGACCGTCTACGGCGGCCATCCGCTGGACAAGGTCATCGGGCAGATCTGGAAGGTGGACGGCGTGCCGGTGGCCGACTATACCAACCGCAGCTTCATGGTCAAGGAAATCGCCGCAGCCGGCGATCATCTCATCAGCTACACGCTGAACAGCCAGATGGGCGAGACGCTGACCGTAAACGAAGCCCTGCTCCTGATCCCTAACCAGCCGCCGAGCTGTGAGCTGACGCCTAAGCCGAACGTCTATGTCGTGTATGCCGAAGCCCAATGCACGGACCCGGACGGCAAGATCATCGGCTACAGCTGGGAAGTGAACGGGCAGCCGATCGGCGCCACCGGCTATCGGATCAGCTTTAGCAAGACGGGCTCGCCGCAGTCGGCCCAGGTAACCATTACGGCCATGGATGACGCGCACGCGTTATCCATACCCGTATCGATCGATGTGAGTTATTGATAACTATGTGCAAATTTAAGATCCTATTATTGTTGTCGTGTTTATTTTGCTGGGGCCTGGCGCATGCCGAGTCCGCGATTATTGTTTCTGATGCGAAGGCCGGTCAGAAGCCGGCAGTCAGCCAGACTCAGACTGTCCAGGACAGTAATGCTGCACAGACTCAATTGGAACAAGCTGCTGATGATTTTGATGCATTTGCCCTGCTGATGCCCAAGGTCGCTAAAGCTAAATTGGAAGCCTTTATGGTCCATGGCCTTAAGGCCATTCTGTTGCCGGATACAACAACGCAGGCTGATGAAGAGCAAATGATTGATTATCTGGTGAAAGGTTTGCAGGCCTTGGGTCATTCGCTAGAAGAAGATCTGGCAGCTAAGAATCCGCCGAAACAAGATGCTTCACCACAATCTGAATGAATGCCATTCTACGGCATGACTTTCAATATGCAATAGGCTGACGGGATCGTCCTGCGGACGATGCGCTATTCATCCCCGCTCTGAACGGCGGGGCTTTTCGTGATTATTGGTAATAACCCTGCGCCCGAACGCTATACACGGCGTCGATTTGCCTGGTAAGGTCTCGTTCATCGGTACTGACGCGCAGATAGAGGTGGGCAACTTTCATAAAGCCGATGTCATTGGGCTATCCGGTTTTGAGCTATCTTAATTGACCAGTTTTGCCGCTCGCCAAGATCCGCACATGGGGAGCCTGCAATAATAGCCTGTAGGCCGATTTTATAATTTCGGAGGATGGGCAATAATTACTAATGACGGCACTAACTGCAATGACCAAGATATCAATCAGTTTATGCTGGACACGCCCCGGGCGGTGTGAATCGGATAACCCCGAAAAAGACTCCAATCCTATTCTCTATGACTTTTCTCCACTGTTTTAAAAAGTGGAAGACTATCGCTTAGAGTGGAGATGATTTTCATGCCTAACTCCTGACCCAGATAGTTAGCCAGCATAGCAGTCAGCTGTTTGGATTCCAGTATATGAGATCTGTCACATTTTTTTGACCCCAATTTGACGAAAGCCTCAATTCCCAATTATGTTCGGCTCAAATTTGCCTTAAATTTATCTTTAAAAAGCAGGATCACCAAAAGATAGCGGCATTATCTATCAGCTAAAACTATGGAGAAAGGACGTGAACGGTTTAATTACCTCATGGACAGGGGCGTTGGGCCAGGGACAAGCAAGCTTAATTAGGCGTGGCACGATATTCTCAGCTCAAAATCAATCGAATCCAGTGGTATTAATATTACACAATGTTTGGAGCACCGCTGTCAGAGAGTGCTTTCCTAGTCTTGTAACTGCTGTTATGGGAAGTAGGATGTATTCTTTTCGGTACTTATTAGTCGCGCTGCCGCTGTTGTCTTCAACTGCCTATGCCGAGAGCTACCCTGCACCGTTTAAATTTCAGAATCCTTACACTAATCAATTGTTCTATTCTGTCGATGAAGCATGTCAATCTTTCTTAGCTCCTCTGGGTCCAAGCTATCACTATACCACTGCCACGTTTCTAAGATTTAATGTTTATCTCACTTATCTCACGTGCTGGTTAGACGGTAGTGATTGGATAGGCGGAGGCAATTGGAGCGCTTACATGCTGGCGTACTGTCCGTCGGGAGGAACGCTCAACAACTTTGTTTGTTACAATGCGCCATCCTGTGACGTGGGACTGGTACGTAATTCAGCAACTGGTATCTGTGAATTACCGCCTAAGAGCAATGGTGGTAGTGATTGTACTAAAGGCAATAAAATCAGCTTTGGAAATCCCATCAATGCCGGTACGGGTAACAAGTGGCAACACGAGACCGACCTGCCAGGAGGGTCGTCCAGCCTTATTTTTGACCGATACTACAATACCACCACCAACAACACGGCCAACACTGGTAATCTAGGCTCTGGCTGGGTACATACGTACGCACGATCGATCGAATTTATTTCCATACGGCTAACGGTCCACCGTCAGGACGGTAAGGCCTATAACTTCAACTACAGCTCCGATGTCTGGACACCGGATGCCGACGTGCCTGACCGTCTCGAACAACTCAAGGGTAGCAACGGCGTCCTTACCGGTTGGCATTACACCACTGCAGACCAAACTCTAGAAACCTACGATGTAACTGGCAAACTCACCGCCATCGTCGATCCTTCCGGCTATACCCAAACACTGACTTACAGCGATGCCTCAACACCGGCAGCCATTGCGCCGGCGGCCGGTCTGTTGATCCGTGTCACCGACAGCTTCGGCCGCCGGCTGAATTTCACCTACGGTGCCAACAGCCGGTTAATTACGCTGGCCGATCCGGCCGGCGGCCTGTACCAGTATGCCTACGACGCCGGCAACAACCTCAGCACTGTCACCTATCCTGACGATACGCCGGCCGATGCTACCGACAATCCGAAAAAGACCTATGTCTACGGCGAACTTGACCATACCGCCAATGTCAGCCAGCCCCATGCCTTGACCGGCATCATCGATGAGAACAGCAAACGTTATGCTACTTACAGTTACGATGCCCAGGGCCGTGCCATTGCCAGCGAACATGCCG
>Ga0208265_100252_pt1 | contig 24609 bp, 23 predicted proteins | sample LakWasMet44_HOW7_2_FD_183882 | JGI IMG/M metagenome (GOLD analysis project Ga0208265, IMG submission 183882) | Freshwater sediment methanotrophic microbial communities from Lake Washington under simulated oxygen tension - Sediment Metagenome... | ecosystem: Environmental > Aquatic > Freshwater >... | reverse complement strand
TTTCTTGCTCGGTTGCGCAGAAAATCAAAATGCTATAGCAAAAGCAAGGATATGCTGAAATATTCCGTCATGCTTCTGATGCTTAAGTGGAACGGTGAATTAAATGCTATACTTAATTAACAATGCCATTAAATCTATCTCTTAAATCGATTAATGGACAGATTGTCTATTAATGCTGTGCAAAACGATTTAATAGGCATGGTTTTTAGTGCAATTTTATGTCCATAAATTTGTTACATTTTAGTCACTTATAAAATATAGCAACTTATTCTGAACGCTAAAGTATGTTTCTTACCGCCTGGATTCATCTATCTATTAAGACATATTTGTCTAAAATTCTTGATTTTTAGACAAATTAGTCTATATTAATAATTGTCTAGACATATTTGTCTACCTAGGCAGTGGAAATAACATGAATCAAAAGATATTGAACGAGAAGCTTAGAGATTTCTTGATTAAGAAGAGAGAAGATGCTGGTTTATCTCAAAGTGATGTGGCTAACAGGTCAGACGTATTTGGCATGGGGAAAACACTTGATCAGCGTACGGTTTCTAGAATTGAGCAACAACCCATTACGGCCGATTCTATTAAGCTAGCCGGTTATCTATCTGCTGTTGGCGTATCTATTCAACAGTTCTATGACTTACTCTCCGGAATCACCTACAAAAAGGACGATGGTATTATAAAAATGATAAAAGAAAACAAAATTTCAGAGCAGTTATCTGTAGCGTTGGACAATGTGAGCAAAGCTAGAGATATTGTTATGGCGTTAAATCATGAGTACCTGTACTCATTAAAGTTGACTGATTCATTTGATCAAATTGATAGCCAGTTGAAAAGTCTGAACAGAAAACCGGTGATCGGTTGTTTTGGGCATTTTGATGCTGGCAAATCAACACTTATCAATACAATAATAAGTCAGAATGTGTTACCAACAAGGTATCAACCGGCCACATGCGTCGTAAATTTGCTGATGCATGCTGATGACAAGCCATCTTCAATTTCTGGTACTGTTGCTTTGTTCAAGAAGGGCTTTAAACCCTACATGATCCACAATAAGGAGTCAGTCGATAAATATCTGATTGAAGAAGGCGATACGACTATTTTGGATCGTTTAGGAATGCATAACTATGATGAATCGATTCCTAATGATGCTTATATTGCAATAGTTTTTCTAAGCGCTGATATTTTACGTCACGTTTGGCTTTTAGATACACCGGGAGATCTTAATAGCTCAGACGAAAGCGACTCAGAGAAAGCGCTTGGAGGGGTAGAGCTTACTGATGGTATTGTTTTTATCTCCAACCATACTGGATTCCTCAAAGATAGTGATCTTGGCTTTGCCGCCAATATTATCCGCCAAAGGCCTCCGGTAAATGCTCATGAAGCAACAGGACATCTACTATTCATCCAATCTCACTGTCATCCTGGCATTAACCCTGAGGCAGTTATTGAAACTGGGCAAATTGCATTCAAAAGAACCAAGAAACAGCTGGATAATATGATCTTTAATTCATGGATAGAAGATGGTTATATTGATGCCTTACCGAGTCCGGCTGAACTGACAGCCAGAATTCAGCCTTTCTGGCGAGAGAATGATGATTTTCGTGCCCAGACCCTCTCTAAAATACAAGATATGGCGAAATATCTTGTATCTCATCAAGAGAAAATAGTGGCAAGTGATGTTGAAAGGGTAATAAAGCTACTTAGCGCAATCCTTTCAGGTGCGATTGAAACCCTGCAAAACCGCAAGCAAAGCACCTTAGATCGCATGAAGGAGGTGGAAGAACAGGATGCGCGATTTCGTCGCGAGTCTAAAGAGCTTGTAGAACAGTTCCACGAATTAATTGCCTCCTGCGATACAAGAAAAGCTAATGACATTGAATCAATGAGCGACTTTTTTAAAGTTAAAACATCTGTAGAAGGGCTCTCGGCGCTTATTGAGGAAACATATAATGACAAGAAACAGGCCCAGTCAGAAATTGGCAATTATGTTAGTCAATTATTAACGGCAAAGCTTGAAAGCTTATTAAAAACAAGCGGTAAAGCTATATCGCATGAAGTTGATGACTTATTGATTAAATGGCAGAAAGCAGCACCTTCTATGCAGAAGTCAGAAATTAACACTGATATGGGTAATCTGGATCTTGATATCTCAGCATTCAATTCACGCGCAGCTTTTATCGGCGGACTTGCAGGCTTAGGGAGCTTGGGCGCTATGTCACTGTATGTTTCAACTATCGCGAGCAATTTAGGCGCTTATATCTTAGTTGGGAAAGCTGCCGGGCTTTTGGTGTCACTTGGTCTGGCTGGAAGCGTAACATCTGTGACGTCATTCGTTGCCGCAATCGGTGGCCCCATCACGATAGGCATCGCTTTAGCCGCTGCAATCGGTTACGTAATATATCGAGTGGCCGGTGGTTCTTGGCAGAGTAGCTTGGCTAAAAGAGTGGCGGAGGCTATTCAAAAAGAGAATGTGTGGCGCAAAGTTGAGAAGCCAATTGCTGATTTTTGGGATAATACAGAAAGAGCAATCTCTGAAGGTTTAAAAGAACTTGTCTTTCAGACCGAGGGATATATCAAATTGCTCAAAAATGATGCGGCTACTGAATACGATGTTGCTCAACTTGAGAAGTGTATATCTACTATTCAAAGCGCTATTGCCTCCATTAACGATGGGCAATGGCAACAACTATCGCGTTATAACATAGCTTCATAGCCCTAGACGGTATGAGAATGATGGATATAGCATCCATCATTCTCTTCAGTTGATAGACAATTAAGAAATGCCCAGTTTATGGGTATTGAACAATACAACAACAATAAAGGAGGGATTATGTGGTGGCTTCTTCTGCCTCCGGCCGTCTATATCGGGAAAAAAATTTATGATGCTGTCACTGAGGATGATAGTCCTAGTTCCAGTAGCAATCCGTCTTCAATGCTTTACAATCAAAAAGACAAGCGGACAAAAGTAAGAACGGCGACTGTTAAAAAACTTCTGTCTGAGCACAGAGACAGGATTAATGCTCAATTGTCAGATATGGTTGAACAAGCACCGACTGATGTTGGTGAAGTGGCAGTAAACCTAACAACCTATGAAGTCAGGTTTACTGATCTCGATAAAGCCATCTCGTCCCTGAATATGGCCAATAGTATTATTTTTGGTAAAGATCTAGCTGACAACAGGGCTGCTCCGTTATTACAGCCGATAACTTTAAAATCTAAATCCTCACTTGTTAGGGAAATTGTTGAAAAGGCTGATTCAGAATATGGCGCTTTAGCAGGCATCGATTCGTATAATTATTATATCGAGGATCAAGACCCGTTTTTGGATGCTTTACGCAAGAAGATGGGCTAATTTACAGCCCGATCATTTTAAGCGCAAACTGTTACAGCTACGGCTAGTAAATATTCAATGCGGATTGACAAAACTTTCAGTTTTATTTCTCTAAAAATAACAATGAAAACCATTAAAGTAACAACCAAACATGAACTTGAAAAAGCCAAAGATGCCGGTTATGAAGAAATTCATATAATTGGGGAATTGGCTGACCAAATGCATCGCAGTAAAAAGATCGCTTATGCCAGTACGGGCGTTCTTGCGGCATTGGCCGCTGCTCCGTTTACGGTTGGAGGATCTATGATTGCTGGTGCTTCGGTCGCCGCAATGACGGGATTTGAAATAGCTGCTATTATTGCCGCTACTTCTGTCGGTCTAACTTTGCTCCTTGCAGTGTTCAAGGATTATGAAGAAGTGTCATATTGCGAGGGTAGTTTTGTGCTGAAGAAGAAGCAAAGCTAATTCCCATTGCCCTAATAAGTCTAAACAGACAGAAGGTCGAGCAATGCCTATCCGCCCACTTCCGATTGCCTATACTTGCCCCGCCTGCGGTTGGTCAAAAACCGTTACACCTAAGAGCGATGCTCTAATGCCTAGTGAAGTATTCGATACTTGCCCTTCCTGCAGCCATACTCCACTGGAAAACCAGGTGAAAAATACCGTTCCTAGTTGGCAAACGGTTTTGAGAGTTCTCATAAAAAGTAAATGGTTTTTACTAAAAAGCTTTCCCATATTATATACCATGTAAAAAGGTTATTATTGCCCATCCCCGAAATTGCAAAATCAGGTTACGGACTGTTATTAATGCTCGCTCCTAATCTGCTGATCTTGGCAAGTGGGCAAAAACTAGCCAATTAGGATAGCTCAAAACCGGATGGCCCAATGACATCGGCTTTGTTATTTTTGGCTATGCCCTTTATACTCAGCCCATTTGAGTATACTCATAAGGGACATCTATTTTTAGATGTGTCGCGTTATATCCATTCGCTCATGCAGAATACGGGAGACATAAACGGCGTTGTTCCTGACCCGATAAACGACGATATGACGACCCGCTGGAAAAAGGCGGTGCGCAGTCGAAAGTTCGGGCCGAACATGACCGATTGGGGGATATTGTCAATGGCCCAAAGCGCCTGATCGAGAATAGCCCGATAGGCGTAAGTTTGTGCTTAGCCCCACGTGTCGAGGGTGTATTGCAGAATGTCGGTAAAATCGTCCTCGGCCTGAGGCGATAGAATTAACGCGACATCAGGATGTGACATCGGGGTTTACTTTCTTGCCTTGGCGGGAATTGGCAAAAGCTTTAGCGGTAATGGCTTCAAGCCGCTCTGGCGTGTATGGAATTCCTTCGCCGCGTTCAATCTGCTCGTCGCCGACCTGCACGGCCGCACGAAGCGCCGCCAGTTTTTCATCTTCTTCCCACATCCGACGGATCGCGTCGCGGACTACCTCGGACGCGTTACTGTAAAAGCCTGTGCCAACCTTGTTTTGAAGGTATTGCTCCATTTCAGTCGATAAGTTGATATGCATGGTTAACCTCATATAATATACACGCTATATACATAAAAAATACATAATATGTACAGATTTTGACAAGGGATTTTGTGGATGAGTAATAAAGTTCTATACCAAGTAATAAAGTTTCATACTGAAAATAGGTAATTGAATAATCTCAATTGAACGATGTGAAAGAGTAGTTAAAAAAGTTGTGGCAGCAATGGACACGGCCGCAACGTCTTAAATTAAGTCACCCGTAAGCCTGCCCAACCGATGAAAAGTTACGAATATGTTAATACATTTTTTATATTATGTATTAACAAAGTTGTAACTTTACTATATAATAAGCTCACCTTCAAAGGAGAGCTATCATGACAATCGACGAACTTAAGAACCTTATCCAAGCCGAAGATGTAGAACTTATCCGGTTTTACGGCAATGCTGACTCATCCGGCAAAATGGTTTGGACCATCGCCGCCTACGGCAAGCCATCCGTCTATGCCTTTGGGCATTGCGTGACCAATTCTAGCCGAGACAAGAAAAACAAGGACTACACCAGCCTAGACCGCGCCTACAATGCCATTAAAGCCGCTGGCTACAAAGGCGCCTTTGAGGTTGACGACGGCAGCATTTTTGCTCACAACGTATCACACTAAACCGCCTGTGGTGTAGATGAGTACTTTACTACTCATATTCTTATGGCGTATGGGATTTTATGATGAGTCAGTATGATACTTTATTTTTAAGAACCAAAATTTCAAAGTGACAGAATGCGTCTTCCAGCCGATCTGAATATGCAGCTTTATTACTCTTACAGATTCCTCGATTTGTCTTTTGATTGCAAAATGGCTTTCAATTTTTGGTTCTGCCGCAAAATCTATCAGGCTGAAAGATAATTACCCATTTTTAGGAAACGATGGATTACCGAGGGAAACGACGGAAGAAGGCGTTAAAGTGGATCACGCTACACTCAATCGCTGGGTTATCAAGTATTCAGTTTTCCTGGACTTCAGGCCCCTTATTAATGTAATTAAACCTAATCACTGGACTGATTCAGAATACATACCTTTCTAGAATCTAATCTTGCCAGTCAGCATTTCCCACCACATACGCCAGTCACCAAGAAAGCTGAACCAGGGATATACAAAGGTGGCGGGCTTGTTGTGTTCAAAGAAGAAATGTCCTACTCAGGCAAAGGCGTAGCCTTGTATAAGAGCCACGACAACCAGCCACCACATTGCAGTGATGGAAGCACTCATGAGCAACACCAGGGCTATGGATGTACCGACAAAGTGCAACCGACGGGAAACCTGGTTGGCGTGCTCGCTGAGGTAAAACGGATAAAACTCTTTAAATGTACGGTAAACCTCGGCTTCATTCACAATGATACCTTCAATAACGCTCTGTGCAGCAACTGCCATATATTTTCGGTTTTCCTTTTTCTGCATTCCTGCCCTAAAGTCCTTCTTGTCCTCTGCTTTAGGTCCTATAATGGCTTTTATAGGACCTAAAAATAATGACGAGAATCCCCCCCGTTTCACTTACAAATTTCACCTATATATAAAGGTATAAACCGCCATGGCCGATTTGCCGATCCAGAAACCAGAACGTGCCCTCACCGCCGCCGAATTTCACCAATTGGCCGACGTGCCGGCCGAACTCGAATGGCTCACCAATATCCGCTCCGAGAAAACCCGACGGGCCTACCAGAACGATTTGCGGGATTTCTCGCACTTTGTCGGCCTCGAACAGCTGGACGAGTTTCGCATTGTCACGCGGGCCCATATCATCGCCTGGCGTCAAACCCTGGAACAACGCCAGTTCGCCGAGGCTACGGTACGCCGCAAACTGTCGGCCCTGTCGTCGCTGTTTGACTATCTGTGCGAAAAAAACGCCGTGACCCACAATCCAGTCAAGGGCGTCAAGCGGCCCCTAGCCAACAGTCACGAAGGCAAGACGCCAGCCTTGAGCAATGAGCAGGCCCGGCGGCTCTTGGAAGCGCCACCCGAAGATACCCTGAAAGGCCAACGCGACCAAGCGATCCTGGCCACCCTGCTCTACCATGGACTGCGCCGCCAGGAACTGTGTAACCTTCGGGTCAAGGACTATCAGCGGCGCACCGGCGTGATGATGTTTCATGTCCATGGCAAGCGCAACAAGGAACGTTTCGTGCCGGTCGAACCTCGGACCCAGCGCCTGCTGGCCTCCTATCTGGAAGCGGCGGGCCATGGCGCCGAACTGGAGGGGGCCTTGTTCCGGCCCGTGAAAAACAATACCGCCGGCGATCTGAGCAAGCCGCTCAATCCGCGTTCCGTATATCGTGCGGTGCTGGGCTATGCCCGGCAGGTCGGCATCACCCTGGATACTCATGGGTTCTGTGTGCACTCGCTGCGAGCCACGGCCGCGACCAATGCCCTGGAGCACCAGGCCGATATCGCCAAGGTCCAGGAATGGCTGGGCCATGCCAACGTGTCCACGACCCGGCTTTACGACAAGCGCCACACTCGGCCGGAAGACAGTCCAAGTTTTAAGGTGGCGTATTGAATTATTAAGGTTTTGGTGTACTAAGAGCTTATCCGTAAATAATATTGGGCTGGTTTTGTCGTTTAATTTTACGAAAAACAATTACAGAGGCAGCCAGCATCAATAGCCCCAGATAACTCCGCTCCATTTTCTCATAGCGGACCAGTATTTTCCGAAACCGATTTAACCAGGAGTGGCAGACTTCTGCCACCCAGCGTTTCGGCTTGAACTCAGGGTTCCTGGCTTTTTCTTCGACCTCTTCACCTCGGGGGCGAATATGGGGTACATAGTTTCTATCCAATACATCCTGCCTCGCCTGTTCACCGACATAGCCCGCATCCAGGCAAAGATGTTGTTGTTTATTATCTTCGACTTCTGGACGCTCGATGACAAGGGCGTCCAAGGTTGCCGCCAGTAGCTTGACATCATGCGTGTTGGCGCCGCTGAGGACAATAGACAGCGGCACGCCTTTCTGATCCGTCAGAAGGCTGCGCTTGCTGCCTTTTTTTTCCCCGATCCGTCGGGTTTCTGCCCACAAACTCCAATGCCAAAGGCGCCTTGACCATCGCCCCATCCAAACTTTGCCATTCCCAGGCAATGCCTTCCATTTCATCGTATTCTTGCAGACTGCTTTGCCATAACTGCTCAAATAAACCGGCGGCTTCCCAATCCAGAAAATACTGATGAACTGAACTGCTACTCCCAAATTCACTTTTCGGCAGCGCCTTCCATTGACAGCCGGTTCGCAACACATACATGATCCCTTCAAATACTTGCCTCGGCGCCAGCGGTTTTCTTCCGCCCCCGGTTTTGCGCTGGTAAGTCTTGCTCGGGTCTCGTTGGGGCTGAGGTATCAATGGCTCTACGCGTGCCCAAAAATCATCTGAAACTTTCCAACTGGCTAATCTGTTCAAACTATTACGATACTCAAAGAGTTAAAATCCATAATTTTTCCATACGCACATTCTTTTTATCAACTTATTTACGGATAAGCTCTAAGTGTTTAATTGCGTAAATTAGTTATAGCGGCCCGATAATATAAATCGCAGGAACCGATTACATTCGGTTTTCGGGACCACATTAGCTGAGAATATTCGGACGCCAGGAGCCAGATTAAGTGAGAATGGACTCACTTTAATTGATAACAGCCCGGTAACATCGGCTAGGAACCAAATTAATTGAGAACGGCGGAAACATGTCGGTACTGCCTGCCGTAGAGGTATATGTTATGAGCAAACCTGAGCCTATAGTCGATTTAAGCGACGACGAGCGCAAACTGCTGATTGACGGATTGACAGCGCTGCGTCGGGAGCGTGGTCAGGCATGGAATCTGGCCTGTGATGCTGCCGATACGAATGGAAAGCACCGACCTTCCTTGCGTCGGTTCGGTATCGATGACATTAGACGGCTTGCTCGGCGAATTGGAGGTCGAGCCACCCATACCCACTGGCTTGAAGAGTAACCGGTCAGTCATTTTCTGAACGGTTCGACATACTCATCAAAAATTAAGTAAATCGAACGTTATTGGGGGGCTGAAGTCCAGCGGTACGAAAACGTACGCCAAGACTTTATATAGTCAGAAATCAATGTTAAATCTGTCTCTTAAATCGATTAATGGACAGATTGTCTATTAATGCGCAGCAAAACGATTTAATAGACACGATTTTTTAGGGTAACTTCCATGTTCATAAACTTATGATATTTTAGACACTTATGAAATATTACAACTTACTTTGGACGTTAATGTTCATTTTCGTACCGCTGGACTTCAAATCCCGAAATCGGTATTTCGGCTGTAGGCCGCCAATACCAATGGCTACAGGAGTTACCTGAGTCAAACCGTTCTTCTGGTTAAATAACCCCTAATTCGAGCCCGGCCATTTTCAAATGCAAGCCCTTACAACTAGTCTTATATTACTTTGAATGGGAAATCATCCCCAAATCCAAGGTATTCTTTGTAAAGACAATGCTGGTTACAACCTCGCTTCCCGTCCTTATCCATTGTGCCAGGAACGAAGTGATATATTTGGGCTCCTGGATCAGAAATATCTGCGGGCTGGACAACGAGACTAAGAAACTGGAGTATCAATAGACCTGCCGCATTCATGGAGAACCCAAAGACATTTTCGTTCCGGTGAATGAAATGTTCTTTCGGCAAACCTTCAATGTAACTAGGATCATCAAATAAGCCTTCCCGTTCGATGGTGACATGGGAGGGATCGAACTGCCCAAGGCATTCAAGGCATGGACGACCGGGGACCACCGTATGTGCCCGCCAATCTGCACTCCGTAACTTCTGTGATGGTGTAACACTAAGCCGGATTCCGCCATCTATAACTGGTATTAAATGAGATATCGCAATCATGTTGAGTACTTGTCTGGGCCATGGCCTGTCCACGCAGCTAAATAAAATGTCGCAATTAAGGGCCGCTTTTAAGCCATCATCACACGTAATTCCCACGGGAAAGGTACGAATTTCAAAATTATCGGCTGTTGCGTGTGTTCTCAGGATGTCAGCAGCGACATCGACTTTCAACCTTCCGATATCCTGGACTGTTGCATGAAGCAGACGGTCGAGGTTGTGCTTTTTTACTTTGTCGAAATCGATCAAGGTTATATGTTCCACTCCCATACGGACGAGAGCTTCTGCAACCAGAACACCAACGCTGCCAGCACCTATGACCCCGCAGTGTAAACGGGCAAGTAAATTTTGCTTGTCATTACCCCAGGCCGAATATGTTCGTTTCAGCTCTTCCTTGAAGGTGGGCTTTGGTGCCAATTTTTCCATGAAAGTGACATTAAACTCATCGCCAATAAACCTTACAGTTCCGCACCAATCTCGGGAAAATTGACCACGACCGATGCGATGCCACATACGGGCACTCAATGCACCGTCCGTCCCCATCGTCAGCCCAAGCAAGGGTAGATCAGTTGCTGCAAAAACTCGCGATGCAAGCCTCTGTTCCGCTGTAATATCTTCGGGACTCATGCCCTGCCACCCTGGCGTAAAGTGACTATGGAGGAAGGCTATCCCCATTCCTTTTTCCAGAGCTAGACCAGTAACTCGCTCTACATATGAAGGCATGAAACTGGCTCCACCGTGAAGCTCCCGTTCACCTTCTTGCGGGAGAATGACTTCTGCCACGATGGCGGTCGTTCTCGTCAATCCGATGCTCGGACGCCATAAGGCGAAGCACATATCTTCCTGTTGTTTCCCTAGCAGGATGTGTTGAAGAAGATGCTCTCGGAGATAACCAGCTAACTCTGTTGTTAAGGCCACACTATAACGAACACTACTCATTGCGTGGCCCACAAGTGATGGATAAACGCCATGTAACGGACGGCATTGCGCTTTTCAGCCGCCCATTTCTCAAAAGGCCTGCTCCAGTGTTGCCACTCCTTACCAAAATGTTTGCTGTGGTTTGAACTATCATGAATTCCCCCGGTCGGGTGGGTTCCGCCACTTGCCAGAGGATGCAGTATTTTGTTGATATGGGGCCCGTGCGGTGGATTCAAGGGAAAATCTTCGGGAATCACAAACCCCATTTCCAGTTCAAGGCCCGCATGTTTTCCTGTACGGACTGTATATGGAAATTTGACGTGATGATCCGGTAGTTCCGTAACATCATAACCAGCATCCCGAAGCTGTGCCGCAAAAAGGGCTGCTCCGATCAATGCAACCTTCGGTTCCTCTTCTTCACCGAAAGCAACTGGTGTAGCCCCGGTGAAGACACTGATGAACTTAAAGCCTTCATGAAGATGGATTTCCTTATCGCCCTGTCCCTCATAAGAGTGCTGGTGTTTGCCTTTGATTTCGACAAGATAGTGCTCGTCGGTTGCCAGTCCGGCCAGCGTCAATATATCGTTTGCAGTCATAGTCTTTTCAGGTGCTTCGTATGTCTCACCGTCGATAGAAATTACAAATTGTTTGTTATCCATTGTTTACCTCACTTTTCTTTACGTACACCCTTAAACGGTGTCTTAGATGATGTTTTCACGTCCATGAAACAGCCCGTATCTGCGTTTCGCTTTACGTAGTGTCCAGACGGAGTCTTCGTCTGGGAGCGTCCTCGGACTGCGCCCTTCCGATGCCCATCGCCTGTGGGGGAATTTGTAGCCATAATTAATTCTCTATTCTGATTAAATTAACCTGATTAACCAGGTTGTATAAAAAAAGGCGTCGCCGCCAGTGTTAAATATAGCACTCATTTCTGGTTAACGCAACCAGATTAACCAGAATTTTATCTAATAGCTTTGTAAACATACTCCAGTCCGCCGGTTTCGGCCACTTCCTTCGTGCCCATAATAAGCCCCATGGTATGGAGCTTCTTTAGCTTAGCACTGGCATTCGGAGCTGATATATTGAATTTTTTCGTTACTTTTGAAGTTGTTACAGTTCTCTCGGTCATAATGTAATCTAGAAGCTCTTTCATACTTTCATTGAGCTCTGGGCCGATTAGCTGATAACCTTCATTCTGTATGATAATAACTGGTTGATTTTTGGCTTTAGCTGCGTAATCCCAGTTATCGATAATATCTTGAGAGGAAAAATCTTTAAGAAAGATGCCAGCTTCTCCGGAAAGCAGTTTAACAAGGGCTATGACACTTTCCCTCGGAAATGAAGCATCGGTAGCTTGTATTCCAGCCAAAGAAATACCGATGATTGGTTGTTTATTGGTAGTGGTGATGAGGTGTTGTAATTTCTGGAAAACTTCTCTACCGAGCTCATTTCCAGATAGAAATGCTCTTTCTCCAGCGATTTCTGATAAGTTGATTAATGTTGTATTCTGCTTCATCTGCTAAAATTTAGCAGATGAAGGAATTTTATTCAACCTGGAAATCAAAACAAATATGGGTTCCCAGTAAGAAAGATAAGTCGAAGGTCGGAGTGATTTTTTTTAGAGCTCCGCTTTCGAATTCAAATTTGAGACTAAACTGCTCTTGCCGTACTGTGAATTGTGCACTGAATTTGTTGGCTTGTTCTTTGCTGGATTTAAACCCAAGTCCTTTACCTTCTCCGAATCTACTAATCCCGCCTTCACTCATAACTTCTGATATAAGCTTGGCATCTGATTCTGCTGTTTGCGTTGAAAACTTCTTATGAAGTTCTGGGTGAAGCTCATGAAGCGTTGTTCGCAGAGTTTTGGCAATCCCTATACCACTATCCGATATAACAATTTGGATGTGGTCCTTTAATCCACCGTATTTTTGTAAACCTGCAAAGCCAGTAATAGATGTTTCACTATGATCGCAGACATTATCAATGAGCTCGCTGAATACAGTGTAGGCCGCCACTGTATATTGGTTGGATGAGAGATTTACGAATTTTTTAGTGAGCTGGTTTTTGAGATCGTCATTATCACTTTTGGGATCAACCATCCTTAGCTCGACTAAGTTTTCGCTGCCACCTTTATATAGCAAGGCAGCAGAATTTGATGGCTTTTTTGGATTTACTTCGATATTCTCATGTAGTAAATCAAAGAATCCAACCCGATCAAGATAACGTTGTGTTTCTTGACAATGCGTTAAATCGGCAATAACCCTTTTCCCTTTATCAGACAGTTGATTCATCAAAGAGAGAATTCGAGCCAATGCATCAATCATTGGTTTGCAGCCTTGTGGGAGTTCTATTTTTATAATGTCGCAACTATCATCAAATACATCTCCAGCCTTTTGAAGACATTCTTCAAAAAGCTCACTTGTAATCCATCCTTGTTGTAGAAGAATAGTGCGGCAACTACTCCCTTTCAAACTCCATTTGTGATCGTCATCCTGGCAATAACGATCTTTATTTTTATAAAGAAAAGCGTTTATTTCAGTCTTTGATCTACCTAATTTTTTAGCAATTTCTTTTGCTTTAATATTAGGCGACATAGACAACAATTGATCGAGCTCCCTTTGCACGCAATCACCATTTTATCATTAGCATTTGATGGCTCTAGATTTTTGTATTTTCAATTTGCTTGAAAATGTGTTGATTCTCTATGTTAGCAGCGTTCAAACATTAGTGCTAAATTTACACTATATATAGTATAGTGTTTTTACAATTAACACAATATATTGTATTTATGTAATAACCTTTGGTGCTTGTTTAAAAATTGAATTCAGCAATGGAGAGCGGGACAAGGCCATCATCCTCAGGCAGAAGGGCAAATGCAGCAACCAGTTGGTATCACCGTAACTTAACCAATGGTAAAAGGCACGTTATCCAATGCCTTTGCTAACAAATAGCATCCCCAGAGTAGACACCAAGGGTTATTAAGCCATAATGCTTTATATAATTATTTTTAAGTTAAAAATATTATGCTTTAGCAAAGCAAGAAGTAAAAATACCTTAGAATTTTCCGTAATTATAAAGCAGTTTCTTCAATGTCATTAGCAACAGTCGCTTCAAAATCATCGCAAAGTTTTTCAACCAAATCCTCAGTTTCTTTGAAAAAGTAATCTCCGACTTTCTTACGGTTCAATGCCTTATACCTACGGTATAGTTTGGCAAAATCGCTGTAAATCTCATCTTCGGAAACATTGGACTTAATTTTGACGATCAGGCGCTTCCCATCATCTTCTTTATGAATAAAATCAAACAACTCCTGAATCTTATCTTCGAATTCTTTGATTAAGGTACCGACAATCGCTTCTTGTTCATTGCGAGCTTCAATGATTTTTAGAATATCAAATTGATACCCATCTCCTCCCGCCTCTGTCCCTTCGGCCACTTTGGTAGGCTTCTTTTTCTTTTTTTCGGGCTCCTTAGTTTCAACCTCGATAATCCCGATCTGGTTGTCGAAATAGACTTCAATCGGGTCTTTTACATCGCCTGTCCGGTGCATCATATTGTAGATGGTATTGAACTTCCGGAGGAACAATAAGAAAGCCGGATCGCTGAATTTGGGGCCCAGCTCGATCACATATTCAATGCGGTTCAGGAGCGTGAAATATTGTGCTGTTTTTGCCTTGGTATCAGCCGTCCTTTTCGGATTGGCATCAATGAATTTTTCAATGCTATTTTCAAGGTCAAGGTAGCTTTCCGGATCGTCCCTTTTGTCCGCATCCTTGTAAATCTGCATGAAGACATCGAAAAATTTCTGATATACCTCGGACTTTTTGAGTTCAGTAAACAGGATATCCAGGACCCGCTTGTCGCTGAACGGGTCGAAATCGCTGACCACCACATCGGAGAAATGCTCAAACGCATCCTTGATGTTCTGCACGTTTACGTTCTCGTAGGAAAAATCAATGATCTTGCAGTCGTTTTTGTACTTGGTGGTACGGTTGACGCGGGAAATCGTTTGAATGGCACTAATGCCCCGAATTTCCTTATCCAGAAACAGGGTATGGAGCCGTCTTTCATCGAAACCGGTTTGCAGCTTGGCTACCACGATAATCAAGCCGTTCTTTCTCAGAGCAAAATTCTCCAAGACCTTTTCTTCGCTCATTCCACCATTTAATCCCTTCGCGCTTTGTTCGTCCTGATTGTCCGAATAGACAATGTAGATAGGGGCTTCCACATATTTCTGGTATTTGGTCTCCTTAACTAGCTCATTGAAATGTTTGGTTACGGCTTCTTTATAGGCAATGGCCGCCTTAATAGAATAGACGGCCAGCATGGCTTTCCCCTTGCCATATATTTGCCGGTACACATCTTTAACCAATAAATCCGCCACATATTTGGCTATAGCGTCAATCCGGTCGCGGTTCTCGTAAATCTGTTTCTTCTGCGCGTCCTTGTATTCCTTCGTTTTAAACCCTTCCAGCTCGTTTTTGGGTATATCGAACAGCATTTTAGATGCGACTGGGACGATATTCTTGAGTGGGTTTAGGATAAAGCCGTCCTCGATAGCCTCTTTCATGGTGTAGGAATCGAAAGGAACCCATAACTTTTCGCCTTCGGCATAGCCACTATATTCACCGAAGCGGGCAAGCGTGTGGTCGTCCGGCGTAGCCGTGAAACCGATAATGAGGTTTTTCTTGGTCCGCTTGGCCTGATAGCCTTTGTCCTGATCGAATGCTGATTGCAATTCATCGAACACATTAATCATGTCGTCATGCAAATCACCACTGTTCGAGCGGTGGATTTCATCAATCAAGAAGACGATCCGCATTTTGGAGAGTTTTTCCAAAACTTCCTTATCCAGCATTTCACGGGCGGCTCCGAATTTTTGCAGGTTGACAATCACGATCCGCATGTCGGATTTCAAGGCCTCCTGAAAGGTCTTTTTATTGTGCGCCTCAATATACATGCGGTTATCGATGTTCATATTGAGCATCAAGGAGTCGATCTGGCTGCGAAGCTGCAAGCGGTCTACGACAATCATGATCTTGTCATAGACGTATGCGCCGTTTCGGCGCATGTCCTTCAATTGCAGGGCTGACCAGCCGATGATATTGGATTTCCCAAAGCCTGCAGCATACTGCATGAGCAAGGAATAGACGTTCTTATTATTAGCATAGGCCTTGCGTTTTTCGATCAGCTCTTGGCGCTTGGCTGGCGAAACATTGGCCAATTGTTTTTCCAATAAGGCAATGAAGTAATCATCCTCGCCTTCATGCTCCAGGAATTCGTCAATTTTGGCAATGATCTTATCAGTGCCGAATTTCTGTTTTGGCCGTGGTGAAATGAGGTGGCCTTTTTCGTCTTTAAGCTGTTTGACGCCTTTGACAACAAGGACATCACGCTCAATGAAGTTGTAATACAGAATTTCCTTCTCCATGAAGCTCTTGCCGTAATGGACGGTAAATAGCTCTTTGAATTTGTCTTTTTTGTCAGCGTTCGGATTAAGGAGCGGATAAGGCTTGAAGACCCTCATCACCCGTTTTTCGTATTCTTCACGGTCAAATTTGCCCTGCCGGCACGTCTCCAAGATATCGTCAAAAAAATCCGAGATATTGCGAATAACGTAAGTGTCTTTGATGTCAGTGGTGGTAATATGGACCGCTTTTTCGAAGATTTTCAGAAAATCGCGGCGATAGAACTCTTTGTCCTTCTCGCTGAGCATAGTGTTGGTGTCTATATGCTCATAATAGACTTTTACTGCCTCGAAATAATCCTTGATAACCTTGCCACGGCCATTCTTGCGGGCATTCTGGTTGTTATAGTTGGATTTCAGTTCGCTATACCCCAGATAAATTCCGTTCAAGAAAAAACATAAATCCGGGCGGAAAAGATAAAGCGTTTTACCCTGGTACTGGTACTTATAGGGTAGCTCCTGCACGACCGAAAAAATGTTCTGATCGAACAAGGCATTGTCATGGATCACGCTGTCACCGGTATAGAACAGGTGTAATTTGATCCCCTGCAAGGTCACGGATTTATTGGCATTCAAGAACAAAGCCATATTCCGGCTGCTGCCGCTGCGTTCTTGGAGCAGTTCGATCAAATCGTTTAACAGTTTCCTTTTGTTGCCGCCGTATTTTTTGAGCAAGGTTTCATAAGGCTTTTTATTCAGTTCGGTATCGGAAACAAAAGCTTCGAGGTCTTCCTCGATAATCAGGGAATTGGTAACGGTATTGGCTTTGACCTCACGATAGCTAAGGCTATCGCGCAGGAAGGGAACCAAAAATTTATCTTGCAGGTGTAATTCATTCATCCTTAGATCACCTTAATTTTGCCGGCCACAACATCGTTTATAAGGGTTTTGCGGAGTTCTTTCAGCTTCTCAATATGGACATTAACCGCTTCAACAATGGCGTCAATTTGCACGGTTTTCTCATCGAGATAATCGGCAATCGCTTTTTGTTCTTCATAAGACGGACTAGCAAACTCAATTGCTTTCATCACTGAATATCGTGTTGTCCATAAATCGTCCACAATACCGCGTCCAACACGATAGAATTCTTCAATAAAGCGATAGCTTCTAAATAGATGATGCAAATATTTGCCGAAAAATGCCCGTCTTGGAGCCAAAACAATGTTAATCACTGATACAGACCCATCATAAACAGAGATACCGGACGCTCCTCTACGGTCTGATCGGCTATTAATGACGTAATCGCCAACAGCAACCCTTTTACGATTTTCATTGTTATCCGTTTTTGCAACAGACTCCATTTGTGGAACGACCCCACCCATAGAAACAGAAAGAGGAGGATAGTCAGTGTCATTTACTTTTTGGCTTCTTTCCTCAAAGGCGGTACCGATACGTTGCACATCCCAATTCTCCGGAATATTGCCAATCCACTCAATCCCACTGTTTTTCATGGGGACAGTTTTATTAAGGCCGCGGGTGACGGTTTCGTTAATCAGGGCTTGTTTGAGCTCCCCGTAATGCTTTGCCTTTTGGGAAAGCAATTCAATTTGCCGATCAATCTGCGCGGTTTTGTTGTCGAGATAATCCGCTATAGTTTTTTGTTCTTGAAGAGGAGGCAAACATACCCATAATCTTTTTATTGCTTCTTGATTAATGTTGGGGTCTTTTCTAGCACTATCAGCAAACATTTCCCAATGAGGACGAAAATATTGGGTGTAATACCATAAATAGGTCGAGTTAAAACGCTTCTTATGAGGCAATATGGCGCATACTGATTGATTAATTGTAACTTCATTTTGGAGAAGAGAGTTTTTTCCAATTGTCCCCATCCCTCCATACATTGCCAATAAAACGCTATCAACAGGAATAATTTTTAGCCCATAATGTTTTAATGCTAAATCAGTGACTTTATATTCAGACTTATATAAGCGACCATTATTTAGATCAGTGGTTCTTACCCAGAAACTTGTACCATTATCATAATATTCGGCTAATCCGCTTTGTGGTGTGGTGCCTGATTGCGTTTTAGTTAGATTTTTCAATCTATCTAAAACCCAACATTCTGGAATATCACCAAGCCATTCAATTTCGCTATCCCGATAGGCGCTGTATCGCTTGGAAACCTGCTGGATCATAGTGTCAACCCCTCTTCCAAAGCCTTGATTTGCTCATCGAGCTTAGCGATGTCTGCAAGAATATCCCCGACAGGCCTTAATTTTTCCGGCTTGTAGAAGACCTTATTGAAGTTGATCTCGACGCCGACCACGTTCTCCAGATACTCAAACGGCTTGGTGATGTATTTAGCCATAAAGTCTTCGATGACCTGCCAGTTTTTGGCCTTATCCTTGTGGAAGGGAATAATCTCGTAGTCTTTTTGATAATCGGGGGTCAGCTCGACCGTAATTTCAATGCGCTCTGGCTGTGTGCGATTGGAATTTTTTAGAGCGGCTTTGACCACGATTTTGCCGCAGCCCAGCTCTTCCGATTGCCCATTTTCGGTTTTAATCAAGGTTTCCTTGTCGTTATCAAAACGATAGTGAGCTTTTTTGGTACTCACGACTAAAGGCTGTTTGTAATCCAGAGAGGCCATGAACGGCTTGATGTCGTTTTCGAAGTAATCCGCCAAGGATTCAAATTGCTCCGGATCGAATAGGGTGATTTCAAAATCCGAGAGGGTGCGCTTGCCGTTTTCCAGCTCGACCGGTTTTAGTTTCTGACTTTTTTTGCCCTCTTCTAGCTGCTCTGCATAGCTCTTGCCGTTTTCATCGACGTTGGTGACCATGATGGCCTGTTTGTTGAAGTAGAAATATTCCTTGTCGAAGACGCGGGCATAACCATTGTCTGCAAACCGGGTCAGGGTTGCCACGATTTCCAAACGGCTTTGCTCATCCACTTCCTTGCGCTTGGAGCCCTTGCTTTTCTTGAGGGGTTTGAATTTCTCGCTAGCGTTAATTAGCATCACCTTGTCTTTGCGGTCTGCGTCCTTGTTTTTGTTCAGAACCCACAGATAGGTATAAATGCCGGTGTTGAAAAACTCATCGGTCGGGAGCTGGATAATCGCCTCGACAATATCGGTATCGAGCATCCATTTGCGGATATTGCTCTCGGCTGAGCCAGCATCCCCTGAAAACAGGGTCGAACCGTTGTGAACCACAACGCCCATGCCGGTCGCATCGAGTTTAGAAATCAGGTGCTGCATGAACAGCAATTGCCCGTCCGATATGGACGGAATGAATTTGAATCTGTCGGTTTTATCATTAAGGATGTCCTTTTGATAGCCTTTCCAACTGACTCCATAAGGTGGATTGGCCACCACCACATCAAATTCTTCGTTGTAGAATTTGTCATCGGTCAGGGTGTTGCCATGCTCAACCTTGGAATCTACCCTGAACCGGCTTTCGATCTTGGCCAAAGCATAAAGGGCATCGTTCCAGTCCTGGCCGAAAGTCTGGGTCAAACGTTTGACCTTCTGGCTGATCCTGTCTTCTACTCCGAACAGCAAGTTTCCGCCGCCACAGGTGCAGTCATAAATCTTCAAGAGCTTGTCGGATTCTTGAACTTTGGAAGCGATAATTTCGGCAATCAGGCCGATCACGTCATCTGGAGTATATTGCTCTCCAGCGGTTTCGGCGGAAATATCGGCCCATTTGCGTTTGATATGCTCTTCTAACGTGGTGATTTCGGAGTTATTGAAAGGCTTGAGGTCAATCTCGCTCCATTCCTTGGTATAACCCAAAAGCACTTTTTTGGCTTTGAGTTTGGTGATAACGCCTTTAATATCGAGAAATTTGTCGCCTTCGGTCGCATCCACGCCCAACAGGTCTTTGGTTTCCCCGTCAAAGCCATGCAAATAAGCATCAAAATCAATCTCGAAAGATTTATCGTTGGCGCAAATATCTTTGAGCGTCTTGTCATGCTCGAAAATATAGACGTTGTAGCCTTGTCCTTTGTCTTTGATAAGGCTGATAAAATCTTCCTTATCCATATCCATCAAGGTGTCTTCGCCATATTCGGCCTTCATTTCGTCCAACATCCGGATCAGACGGCTTTCGATCATGGCTAAAGCGAAAAACGGCATCATAAAGGATGGCCACTCTGATTCTTTAATGCCCGATCCGCGTAATAAATCAGCGGTATTCCATATTTTTGACTCGTACTGAAGAATATTATTGTTGCTCATTATTTCCGTTTTAGTTATTTAAATTTCTATAGCAAGATATCAAATATCCGCCACTAGCTTACTCAACCGTTCCTGCCTCGCATGCGTGTAGATCTGGGTCGTGGCGATGCTCTCATGGCCCAGCAGTGCTTGGATGTCCACCAGTTGCACGTCCTTTTCCAGCAGTCGCGTGGCGTAAGTGTGCCGGAGCTTGTGCGGCGTGACCTTCTTGTCGATGCCGGCCTTGTCGATCAGCTTTTTCAGGTAGGCTCGGGCCGCGTGAGCGCTGGCGGGCTTACTACCGGGCTTCTTGGCGAACATGTAATCGTCTGGGGACTTACCAGCTAGCGATAATGCCAACACCCGGCCGAAGGCCTCCGGCAGTGGCACTTGCCGCTCCTTGTTGCCCTTGCCGATCACGCGCACCTGCTTGGCGACGCCATCGAGCACGCGCACATCCCGCACCTTTAGGCCCAGAGCCTCGCTGATGCGCAGTCCCGATTTCTGGATCAGCTCAAACAACAATTCGTAGCGCCGACGCACAGCCAGCGCAAACTCGCGGCTGCGGCCGAAGGCGTTATCGGGGATGTCATCATAGTTGCGCGTGGCTTTCATCAGCGCCGCCTGCTCTTCGGTCTCTAGCCAAACCGGCAGGCGCCGAGGACGCTTGGGTTTTTCGATCTGGTAGACCGGGTCCTCGGTAACTTTATTAGTGCGCCTGGCCCATTTATAGAAGGTGGCTAGGCACGAGACCTTGCGCGCGATCGCATGCGGTCCGATACCCTGGCGAGACAAGTGTGAAACGAACTGCTCGATATCGGTCGGCGTGCAATGCCGCCAGTCCAGGTTTGCCTCGCCCAGCCAGCGCTGCCAGATGCCCAGATCCGAGTGGTAGTTGTAGCAGGTGGTGTCGGCATGGCCCTTGGCGTATTTCAAAAAGCTCAGGAAGTCCTTCCGGGTTTGCTCGAAGGCCAGTTCGATGGGTTGGGTCATCTTTGCGCTCCTGCCGCGTTGGGCAACCTGCTGGCCATTCCCGGGCGCAAGCTCCGGAGACCATAGTGACTAAAATTACTATTTTAGTGCATGAGACTGAGAATGAAAAAAGGTAAATTATAGATTGCCGCGCAAAAAACCGCCTATTAAGGGCATCAAAAACACACTAAAACGGTATCAATCCCGTATAAATTTACTAAAGCGTTTGTTTTGGTAAAAAGTTAGCTTAAGCACAGCCATATATGACAAAGTCTCTCCCATCCATTAACATTGGGAATATGCGAAGACGATCTTATATATAAGGAACTGATATGGCGTTAAGCAACAGCGACTGCCAGAAACGCTACCGCGAATCCAGAATCCAGTCCTGGGACCGCCATCTGACCTGTTGGCTCGTCAAGGATGATAACGACAGGCTGCTGCGGCTGATGGCGTCCTTGGGCTATGGCGGCCGGGGCAAGAAGCAGGCCGGCTACACCGATGCGATCAGCCTGGCCCTGGCGCAGCTAGAGCAGAATCTGGCTGCGTCTAGGAACAAGCCGAGGTATGGACTGGTTTTGCTCGGCAAACCTAACGAGTAAACGAATTTATCCACAAAATCTGTGGATAAACTTGTCATCAATTGCTCACAATGATAGATAACTTTTTGTAAATGTTGGAGTTTAGTTAAATTGACTAAAAACTGGCCAGATTTCATCCGGCCTCCGGAAACCGTCGATGAAGCGGTCGATCGCCTAATGGTTATTCTGGAGGACGAGCACAAAGCTGTCATTGCAAGCTTGAGAGAAGAAGATTTGATCGATCTGCATTTCGATCTTGGCCTGGCGATCCGCAATGCTTTCGGGCTGCATGAGCCTGGAAACAAGTTGCTGGCGTCGTGTGGCATTGCGCACCCGGATGATGCGGCCGGCACGATTATTAAAGTATTATGGCGAACATTACAGCCATGAAAACGAAGATAAGAACTCAGTTTTATGATGGTTTCATTTCTCTGAAGAGTTTTTGAATATAGGCGTACCAAGGACACTATGGGACTACAGGATCGTGATTATTACCGGGAAAGTTATAAAAAAACGCCGCAGGAGAACCATAATCACAACCTTTACGTTTCTAGCCAACTGCCCAGGACATCCCAAAAAAGTAGTAATGGCATTAAGTACCTCTTATACCCCCTCATTACGATCGCTGTGCTTTGGTATGGCGCCGTCGTTTTTCTGAATTACCAGCAGACCGGTAAAATCATTGCGCTGCCGCCACTCTTTGGGGCATCGGAAAAACTGAAAGTGTCCGATTCAATATCAGGCGGCATCAGCTTGAAAACTGACCAGCAAGGTCATTTCAGAGGCACCGTCTTGGTGAATAATATACCCATGCCCTTCCTGATCGATACCGGAGCGACCTTCACCGTCATTCCGGCAAAAATGGCAAGGGCAGCAAACTTGCCTTTAGGGGGATTTGTCCAGACGAGCACGGCCGGAGGAAAAGTCACCGATCGCCTAACCCGAATTAACAGCCTAAAAATCGGCAATGCCGAAATAAGAAACCTTGATGCCCATATCAACGAGCATTCGGATGAAGTACTGATCGGCATGAACGCATTGAAATATTTTCATATGACGCAAAACGGCAATACGCTAACACTGGTAGCCAATAACCAGCAGGTACATCGTACAGCGAATGCGCCAACCGCCACCTTTGATACCTTTCCAATGCAGCAACCCATTACAAAGCCGGTCAAAATTAAAAAAACAGTTACTTGTAATGAGCATCAGGTTTGCGTCACGAAATACAGCGACCAATAATCATGACCAAACAACTTTCATTTGAAGCTGAAAAAATTTGGCGAGCCATTCAAAAGTCGCATCAACAATCAATCCTCAATTCGGTTTGGTGTGACCAGTGTCGAGGCAGCACGACTATCATGGACTATTCGGCGCAAATGGCCGGTAACAGCCTTGTTTTGATTGGAAAATGCCAAGTGTGCGGCAAAGAAGTAAGACGATTGGTCGATTAACAGCATGAATCAAGATCAAATGAGTGACGAAGACGAAGCAATAGACATCAATGATCCCCGCCTGCCCGATGCGCTCAGGGAACACGGCAAACGGTTCCACAGGCAGGCCACGCTGGGCTGTCGATTTGGGCGACGGCGAATACTTGTTGTTTTCCGAAGATTACGAACTGCTGGATGGGGTATGGAATTGCTTTTAACCACTCTTTATAACTAATCGTCTGATAATCAAGGAATGCCCGCTATGGATACAACCCAAATCCTGATACAAGCTTTCGGCCCATTTATAAGCGCCTACTGGTGGCTGATTCCCCTACTCTTCCTGCTCGCCTTCCTGAAGACGCCCTTCATGAAAGGCATCCTGGGCGAATTCATGGTCAATCTTGCGGCCAAGTTCTTTCTCGATAAGAAGATCTACACGCTGTTCAAGAACGTAACCTTGCCGACCGAGGACGGTACCACGCAAATCGACCATGTCATCGTCTCCCGCTACGGCGTGTTCGTGATCGAAACCAAGAACATGAAAGGCTGGATCTTCGGCAGTGCTCAGCAAAAGACCTGGACTCAGAAAATTTACCGGCATACAACAAAATTTCAGAATCCGCTGCACCAGAATTACAAACATATCCAAACACTGCAATTAGCGCTGGCGCTTGATCCGGACAAGCTGTTCTCCTTGGTTGTGTTTGTCGGCGATAGCGAGTTCAAAACGCCGATGCCGGACAATGTGGTCTATCTGGGGGGCTATATCAGGTTCATCAAGAGCAAAATACAACCGATTCTTAGCGTCAGTGAAGTTTTGGCTATCTGCGACAAAATTGCATCGGGCCGCCTGAAGCCCTCGATCGCAACACATAGGGAGCATGTGAAACACGTTAAGACGATCGTCGAGGAAAAACAGCGCCAGATTGATGAAAACACTTGTCCCAAATGCGGCAGACCCATGGTGTTGAGGACGGCTCGCAATGGCGACAACCAGGGCCAGCAGTTTTGGGGATGTACCGGTTATCCAAAATGTAGGACGATAAGGCAGATAATATGAATGCTGATCGGCTTTTAATCGGCCACTATGTAGTGGCTTAAGCGTTTTACCAGGCCTTACTTCTCATCTCAACTGCTATGCATAACAACCAAGATCATCTATTCGAAAAGTAGCCATTTAAGCCCAAAAATGAAAAGCTATAGGACATGACGTTGAGCGACCGAGACCTTAGAGCTTGTTCAATATCTGCTGAGTGATTAATAATAGAGGGCATGAGAAAAGTGTACCCCAGCGACATCAGTCGCGAACAGTTTGAACCGATCAAAGCCCTGCTGGAAAATGCCCGCAAGAAAACCC
>Ga0208265_100241_pt1 | contig 26136 bp, 28 predicted proteins | sample LakWasMet44_HOW7_2_FD_183882 | JGI IMG/M metagenome (GOLD analysis project Ga0208265, IMG submission 183882) | Freshwater sediment methanotrophic microbial communities from Lake Washington under simulated oxygen tension - Sediment Metagenome... | ecosystem: Environmental > Aquatic > Freshwater >... | reverse complement strand
CGCTGCCTGCCTTTCGCCATCCCATCTTTAGTACAGCCTTCTGAGCTACATTTGGGGCATCTAACCATGATCACTGACTCGTAAAAATGGATTAGCTTAGCTCAAACCACATTAAATTAACAATGCCAAAAAATTTTCAAATTTGGACATTGCATAATCGGCTTCCTGTTTTAACTTGTTTTCATCAAAGACAAAAAACAGGGAGCCGATATATGACAATCACCGCCAATTCAATCAAATCTGCAATCAAAACCCGCCTGCTCGAAATGGCGGAATCCAGATATGAGCTGATCAAGCAAGTCTCTCGCTTATCAAGCCTGGGTGTTGATGTAAAAAACACGAGCTTATGTATCGGAGGCTATCTGGAGTCCGTGACGGACGCCTACATAAATAATCTGTGTAGAAAATTAACGGCTGAACATGCAGGAGGAACACCCGCTGAAATTCGTGTTGATCCGGACCTATACAAGATCATAAGTGACAGATCTCGCGATCGTGATTTCTCCTACAGCTTTCATGAGCACGCTGATGGGGATCTAGCGGCCGATAAAGCAATGGCCTTGAAATTCCTCAATGCGGTCGATTTTAAAAAAATAGCCGAGGTTATTAATGAGCAAATGGCTGGATTGGTGGAAACCGGCCTGAATATTTTCGCAAAGAAAATTATCAGTCTGCTTAACCTGGAGAGTTCACAAGGATACTACGAGCCTTACCGCGGGCGATCAAACCGGATTGTCTGCCCAGCATGGGCTTTCAACTATTACGATTCGCATTCCAAAATCCGCGATCTGCTTGTTTTGAAAAACGCCTTTAAAGTCGTCGAGCGAGAGGCTGCTTTGTCGTTTGGTGTCGCGCTGGATGAATACATTCAGGCGGCCCAACAGCTGAACTGGCAATGTGAAAAGATCCCATCCCGGTCGGTCTTTGGTAAAGGCGGTCATTTAGAAATCCATTGCTTCAAAGACAAGCACGAGTATCGATTCAGCATCCAGACTTTTGATGCCATCCTGGCTTTTCTGACTATCAACGGTGAAGCCGATATCGCTGAAAAATTGATGAGCAAAACCGGTTTGCTGGAGGCTGCGTGATGCTGGTGCGGTATTTGCCTGTCGAGCTTGATCAATTGCAGTCAAAGGGTAGCACGGCCAACAAGGCGGGATCGCTGGCTGGCCTGCATCAAAAAAGGCAGGAAACCCTCTCGCAATATTTTTCTCCTGAGTGGTTGATACGCTTTATCTGGGAGTCGTTACTGCCCGCTTTCAATACCACAGAAGGCCGTTACAGCCTGCTGGATAACAGCATCGGCGCTGCCGGCATGTTCCGGTATGCCGACCCCAAGCGCTTCCACTTGTGCGGTCTTGATGTTGACGGCAAGCTTGTCGAAGATGTTGTCAGAATTCTTGACGGAAACGGGTACCGGTTCGATGTCGTGCATGCCTCTATGGAGAATGTAGAGCTGGACAGGTTCAGTGCGGCATTAATCAACCCGCCTTATTCAATACCGCTAGCAAGCCCATTTCTAAAGGCGTTCGAGGCAATTACGCATTATGGCAAATTTGGCCCCAACAGCTCGGCTTTATCCCACGAATACGCCTTGGCCCAGGCCTTGGCTCACTGTGATATCGTCGCAGCCGTTGTGCCTTCTACCACCAAAGACGTGATCGCCCAAAATAGTGAGATGCACGGGCGTCTGCGATCGGTATATGAACTGCCCCGGGACACGTTCAAGGATGAGAACGTCAAATCAGTCAAGACGGACCTGCTTATTTTCGGGCGTAAACTGATAGGGCCCGCGGCAAATGCACCTGAAAGCCTCCGTATCAGACGCGGCCAGATCAATGAGCATTCACCAGTTCCTAGACTGTTCCAGCTGGCGTGCCGTAATATGGATGAGCTTGGTTTTAGCAGGTACCCGATCAGGGCCAAGGAGATCGAACACAGCAAACCCGTGATTACGACACCAGTTACCGGGGATAACACAGTCATCATGGACAGGGCAGGACGCTGGATTAAATTGTCGTTTAACGACGGGGCCACTGAAGCGCGCGTTATGAACGCGCTGTACCGGAATCGGCTGTTCTCGAGCCATGAGCACAAATATCCCAGAAAAACGCTTTATAGCGGCCAATTTCAGCTGAATCTGGACGTGATATCCATGCAGAGCGACCCTTATCTGGCCTTATCCTCGGTTTGCGCGGTGATCCGTGATGCCGGCGGCAATCCGGTAATTACCCGGCAACTACAGAACGGTTTACGCGGCATACTGAAAGAAAACCGAAAAATGAGCATTCCTTTTGGACGCACCGTTTACCGCAAAGGCACGCCCAGCTTTAAAGCAACGGCGAATCGCATGGGCTTGATCAACCGGAGTGAGAAAGGCGCAGCCGTCAGGCCGGGCGAGACTGTTAAGGCATTGCGAGTGGATGCGGGTTTTTTGGTTGAGACATCAAGAGGCAGATTTTCTTGTGAGCATGATACGTTTTTCTCGTTATTCCAGCCCGAAAACGACGCGCTTGAGGCGGGCTATTGGGAAGAAATCTTCCCTCCCATAGCAACAAAATTCCCTGCGGAAATCGGACGGCTTAAAGCCAAGGCCAAGCAGCTCGGCATAGATCAATGGTTAAGCTGGGACTATCAGCTCGATGATCTTTGTGAGTTGGCATTCAAACCCAATGGGGCCGTTTGCGGCTGGCAGATGGCATTGGGTAAATCCAGGCTGGCGGTTTCCTTGGTGTTACTTCTCAATGGAAAATCGCTGATCGTTTTGAAATCCAGACTGGTACCGGAAATGGTCAACGAGCTGAAATCGCTTGGTATCACGGATTACAAGGTGGTGAAATCCAAGACGGATACCGAGCGGCTGGGCAAGGTCAATATCGTCAGTTACGAGCGTTTAAAAAGAGCAATCGATCCCAGATTCCCCAAGCTGACCCTCGCTAAATTTCTGCGTAAGAAAATCAAGAACGTTCTTTGTGACGAGGGTGGCCTGTTGGCCAATTATTTCTCGCAACAGACTCAGGCAATCTGGGCCTTGGGCGCTAAGCGCAGATATATTCTGGACGGCACGCCCTGTCCGAACTATCCAAGAGAGATGCTGAACTTAGCCGCTTTTGTCGCCGGGCAGGAGAGGGCATACCAGCCGTTCTCAATGGGTGGCGGCTTTATCGAGCCTCGGCTTTTCAATAGTGCAGAACTTCAGCCGACAGGACGCGATGAATTTGCGCGCCGCTATATTTCCTTGGAATGGGCGACTAACAAGTTTTTAGACAATCATGAGCGAGGGGCGAAGCGCGAAGTACCCAAAATTAAAACAGCATTCTTGCAAGATTATAGGGAGTGGGCTGCCCCGATGATCAAGCGGCGAGTCCAGCAAGAGCCTGCTGTAAGCAAGTATGTGCAATTTCCGGTACCAACCCTGTGCGATCCGATTGAAGTGGATTGGGACCTGGATCACTTGGCACTCTATGTTAAAACAGCTGAAGAATTCGCACATTGGTACAAGTCCTACGCCAAGCAACGCGGCGAGGAAGGCAAGTCACTTAAACTTACGATGATTCTGGCTCGACTGGAGGCCTGCTTTAAGGCAGCCAATGTACCGAGTTTAGTCGAAGGCTACGGCAAAGGGTTCAAGTCCCTGACCAAGAAAGAAGTGGCCTGTCTGGACTTGATCGAGCGTGAAGTCAAAAAAGGCTTGCGCCCCATCGTCTTTGCCAGAAATCCTGTCGTCTTGCACCGACTGTCGGCGGAACTGGACAAGCGAGGCATTAGCAATCTGGTATTCACGGGCGAGGAGGCCATTGCTAAGCGCACCCAAAAACTCAACGAGAGAATCCGCAACGGAAAAGATCAGGTCATGCTGGCAAGCCTTGGCGTCACGCAGGACGGTCTAAACCTGCCCATGCTCAACAGTATAATCTTTTACAATCGCAGCTATAAGAGCCGGGAGGAGATGCAGGCTATTTACCGTCTCATCCGGCCGCAACAGACCAGCGACGTGTTTTGTCAATTTCTGCACCTGAAAGGGAGCATAGACTGTTATATGGCTCAGCTAATTCGCTGGAAAACCTTCGCAGCGGAAAGCGGATTGGACTATGGCGAACAACCTGATAATGAAGAATTCGTACATTTTGACGCGTTTATCTATCGCTTTATCAACTCGATTCCGGAGCTAAAAGAAATCATAAAATCATTGAAAAAAGCGGCCTAGCAGGGCTTGCATATTTCCCGGTCTCCGTAGAATGGATAGTAGAAATCATTCAAATGGAGATCAAAAATATGTTCTATTTTTCCGGTATTTCTGGCAAGACGGAAGCCAATTATTTAGTCAACAATGGGGTCCGGCATTTCCTGCTCGACTATGTCGATTACTTCAAGGTCAAAGATATTCTGTCTCAGGATGCAGAAATCATCATTGATTCGGGGGCCTACAAAGTGTTCAAAGGCAAACTGGATGCGATTGACATCAATGCATTGATCAAATGCGCGGAGGATCTACGGGTCAAATGGGTCGTTGCGCCTGATGTAATCGGCGATGAAGCGAAAACCAAGCAGAACTGGGAAATGGTCAAAAACATCAAAACCGTGCCCTGGCTTCCTGTTTGGGGATCTTACTCGGAAGAGAGCTTGCTGGAGCAGTATTTGGCTGAATTTGAATTCGTCGGCATAGGCGCTCTGGTAGACAGAATGCGCAAAGGTTATGCCAAAGAATTCAAGGAGGATAAGGATGCCAAAAAAGAGGCAGAAGCGTTTTTGCGGTACTTGACAGCACTTTGCCAGAAATACCCCAATCGATTTCACTTATTCGGAATTTGCTGGCCTAAAGCGATCAATAAGTTGGCACCTTTCTGTTATTCCATGGATAGCAGCAAATGGATCACTACGGCAAAAAAGCGGCGTGAGATTCTGTTCCGACACACTCAATCAAACGAAATCCGTAATGCCCCTATTGGCATCGCCAAGAAATTCGAGGAATTCAATGGTTTGGATCTGACGAACGTGGACACCCGATTAACCATCAGTATTTCAGCCCTGCAACAATTCAATTAGATCTGCTTTTAAATCATGAGTTACTCAACTGGTCCTTTCACGGTCGATGAGATTGGTCCGATCCAATTAATGTTAGTCAAAGTGTTGGTGGCTGCGGCTGCCGGCGATATCGACCTTAATCGCCTAGCCAGGGAGGAATTGGCCGAGAGAGGCTTGGATGCTTCGGGCGTTTGGGTAGGGTTTAACCGAGCCAAAATGCTATTGGCCAACGAGGATTGCGCTCAATGAATTACCAACGTGTTATTACAAAAATCACACTGACCGAAGAATCACAGGATGTTATCCTTCAGTTTCGGGGCAGTTCAAGTGCCGTCCAAGCCAAAGCACTGGAATTCAAAACAGATGAGGAAGGCAATATCATATACCTGCTGCTCGACCGCCTCATTCATAAGGCCAATGAAAGTATGTTTGAGTGCTTTCTAAACGAACGATGGGAACAAGGATTCTCACTTTCTGGCTGTTATGTGAGTGAACTTAATCGATCTGCCGCAAACCGTTAAAAAGGATAAGCGCAGAAATTCTGTTGATTTGTGCGTATAAAACATAGGATTTAGAAAGTGACTAAAAACTGGCTAGAACTCATCGGAAAAAATATCCAGCCTCCAGCAACCATGGATGAAGCTATTGATCGGTTGATGTGCGTTCTGGAAGACGAACAAAAGATCATGCTTGCGACCATGCCAAAGGAAGATCTTATAAGCTTGCATTTCAGCCTGGGAGCGGCGATCCGCAATGCTTTTGGCTTGCACAAACCGGGAAGCGCATTACTAGCTGATTGCGGAGTTTCGCATCCGGATGATGCAACTGATATGATTGTTCGAAAACTATGGGAAAATTACAATGAAACCTATAAAAATCAAGATTAACTGGACTGACTTTGCGTTAGCGGCAATTGGATTACTTTCCGTCGGTTTTCTATTGGCAGTCATTGGTCCGTTCCCTGGAGAACCAGCGCTCCATGAGAACCCTTGGTATTACTTGAAGGTGTGCAGTATGGGACTTACCTTCGGTTACATGCTGCGATGGATGGTGTCTAGTTATAGGCAGTGATCATCTCAGTATTTTGCCCAATCCAAAGAATGATTGGTTATTCGTAAAACGTGTTGTTTTTTACTTAAGATCTTCATAGTTAAAACCGTGGAAGACATCCACAAATTATCGACTCGGCGGGTTCCGAGGTCTAAATAGGAGAAACACTATGAAAACTATTAAAATCACCACAAATGCAAATTGCCAAGGCCAATACGATACTGAAAAATAAATTATCAAAGGAATAAGTCTATGATTTTAACACCCCATGAAATTCTTAAATATCTTGGGTTTGAAGTGCCGAAAGATGGCGTCGAAATTAACCCAAATGATGCTTACTTAATTTCATCTTCATTAAGGCTCATAGGTCAGACTATGAGCGTTACCGCGATTCCTGAATCTTCCCTTGAAGACATTCATGCTGGGTTGGCCGGGTCGGTTGCTGCGTGGACTAACAAAGATCCAGTTCCATTAAACGAGAATTCGGTTTTGAAACTTCGCACAACGATTGACGCTGTTTTGACCAGCCATTTTAAGAAATAGAGCGACCTATCATCCGTCTGCATTCAAATCCTTAAATATCGTTGAATGAATTTACGCATACCTTTTTCGGCCAAATATGGAAAATGATCGTTTTTTCTGTTCGATAATTATCCCGTACTGATCCCGGCTTATGGGCAGTGATCATCTCAATTATTTTGCCCAATCCGAACAGAGATTAACTGTTAGCGAATTCAAACGATCACCAAAACCGAACCTGATTTTTCAGTGTTCGGTTTTTTATGCCCGTCAAAAACCGCATTTTCCTCGCTGAATTGCCAAAAAAAGTAAAAGACCACTAAAAGACGCGTTTTTCGACCCGACAGAGCACTTGATTTTAGGGCTTAATAGGGATTTTAAGCTGCCCTCGCTGCGTGTGTTCAAAAAGCGCCTGCATGCCGCCATCCTAGTCTGGTGGGTGCAGAGAGGTTAAACAGTCAAGGATTTCAGGATGCGTTTGTCGAAATATCGCTTAATCAATCAATTTATGGCCTTAGTACTGGTCCTGCTGATGGGCGGCGTCACGCCCGCCTGGTCGGCCGTGACCGGCACGCTGACGGCCACGAAGGGCACCGTTGCTGCCAGCGTGGATTTGAGCTGGACCGCTATGGGCAGCGGCACGGTGACGTATGAGATTTACCGATCATTGGGGTTGAATGGCTCAAAATCACTGATCGCCACGACCGCTTCAACGACATACTCAGACACCGCGACGACGCAAGGCGTCACAACGGGGGCTGTTTACGGCTATTACATCAAAGTTGCTGGCGCCAGCGAGCAAACCAATACTGACTATGGCTATCGCACGCCGGCGACCACGGCCCTAACCGGCTCGGACACTTACACCAAAATCACGACAAGACCTTATTTTAGCCTTGCCCTTAAGGCTAACGGACAACTGTATGCGGCCGGCATTAATAACTACGGCCAGCTGGGCAATGGCACATATCTTCCCGCTAAAATTTTTAAACCCGTGCTGACTGATGTTCAGGATATGCTAGCTGCTAGTAACGCTTCGTATGCACTGAAAACGGACGGAACACTGTGGGCAGTCGGATCGGTAAACGGCTCCTCATTTTACAATAATTGGCAGCAAATCTTGAGTGACGTGTCCTCCATTCATACAAATGTTAAAGGAGACAAGATTTGGGTAACCATGTCAGGCACTGTCTATGAAAAACCATGGAATAGCTCTACATGGTCCACGACCACTTACACTAACATCAAACAAATCACTGCTTCTACAAAAAACGTCTATGCATTGAAGACCGATGGAAGTCTCTATGTCGACAGCACTTTAATTGGGACTGGATTTAAGAAAATAGCGGCTTCGTGGAATGGCCTTTTCGCGATCAAGGATGACAATACGCTGTGGGCTTACGGTGTGAGCCGTTACGAGACCTGGGATGGCCTGGGAGCCCCGACTGACTTCAGTTCCTACGGATTGCATCAGGTATTGGATGGCGTCACAGACATCTCGGCTAGTGGCTCCACTATGAACATCGCTTTGGCTACTAGAATCGATGGCTCTCTCTGGGCTAATTGGCGCAATAACTCATCTGGCCAATACGGTGATGGAACAACGAATTCCGATATTACTTACTGGAAACAGGTCACCGATAATGTCGTAATGGCTTCAGCAGCAATAGGACACTCGCTGGCCTTGAAAACCAACGGCACCCTCTGGGCGGCAGGCCAAAACGCTTCAGGCCAACTTGGTCTCAACGATCTTTCACCCCGTAAAGACTGGACCAAAACCGGCCTTATAATCCCAGACAAGATAAAAGGCGTCAGTGCGACTGATGGTACGCTCTACGCGAAGGTGAATATCAGCTGGAGTGCCGACCTGAATGCAACCGAGTACGACGTTTACCGTTCAACGAGTGCCGGCACCAAAGGCAGCTTGCTGGCCAGCGGCATCACAGGGATCGGTTACGACGATACGACCGCATCGGCAGACACTCACTATTTCTACACGGTAATCGGCAAAAATTTGATCGGTTCAGGTCCGGACTCTGAACAAGACGAGGGCTATGGCAAGCTACCTGCAATCATCACTGGCTTGAGCGCCAGCCAAGGAACACAGACAGGCAAGATCACCCTGACCTGGCCAACCGATCCGGATGCTACCGCTTATGAGATCTGGCGGGCGAAGAGCCCGACAGGGACTCCGGCCAAGATCGCGACAGCAACGGCGACTTCATCAAATGGCAATGCCTCCTATGACGATACAACGATGACAGACGTCAATTCCTACTTCTATTTAGTCAAAACCGTTGTCGACTCCTTGACCGGCAGTGCCGGCAACCAGGCCGAAGGCTGGGCCAACGGCGCCCCGACGCAGGCCAGCGTAGCCCTAACAACCAGCTCAACCGTTCCCAGTGCAGAGACTGCGCCTGTCATCACGGATCCGAATGTCACGGCTGGACAAACTGAGAGCTTCACCCTGGCGATCACCCAACAGCCCACAACGGGTAACGTGGCAATTGTGGCCGACAAGTTTGTCTACACGCCACCGGCAGACGGTCTGTTCTCAGGCGATTTGACCTTCGAATTCACGGTCACCGATAAAGGCGGCTCGGTTCTTACCGGAGCCGGTACTGTCAAGGTGGTATGTGGCGCCCCCGTGATCTCGGCCTTCACATTGCCGCAGGGCTCTATCCAGCAAGCCACGCAGTTCCAGTCCAATGCGACCTATAGTCTGCCAGCCTGCTCGACCCACAGCCAGATGAAAGTCGATGTCCTGGATTCCAACAATGATGTGGTCGTGTCCGGCACAGCGATCGCGGCTCCGAACGGCACTGGTCTGACCCATACCTTCACTCACAAGGGCCTTTTGACGCCTGGCACTTATGCGGTGCGCATGACAGCCAGCTCCGGCAGCGGCCTGGCCACCCAGACGGCTTCGCTGACCGTGAAAGCCATCAATTTGCCCACACTGAACATCTCGCCGGACTTGAGCGTCAATGCCGGCGAGGACACCGTGACCGCCAGCTTGAGCAAACCTGCCACCGTCGATTGCCCGTTTACCGGTGACCAGGCGAGCGCCATGGCCGATTCAAGCCGATGTTATGTGGCTTTCACAACACCGCCAGCGGGTATGGTCGTGGACACGAGCGGCGAGCTGCCCGTCATGTCAGGCATATTCGACGCCGTCGGCAGCTATTCCATTGTTGCGGCAGTGTATAAATTCGATGGCTTTGACCTGTTGAAAGTTGCCGAGTTGGGCAAGACTGTAACCGTTTCGTGTTCGGCTCCGTCAATTTCGAGTCTGGCTATTCCGGCACTGTTGCCCTATGAAGCGCCGAATTACGAGATGAATTACAAGGCGTTCGCTTGCAACGGTGAGTTAACCGGCGCACTGTCCATTAAGAAAGACACCACAGTTATCGAAACCTTGCCGTTGTCTGCGTTGAATTACGGAGCTGCTGTGACATTGTCCCGCCTTGGCACGGGCTTGGCGGCTGGCAGCTACACGGCGGAATGGCGCCTTGCAGGAAGCTATGGCTCCGCGGTCAAATCCTATTCGTTTAAGGTCAAGCCTGTACCGCTGCCCACCTTGACGGTATCGCCGACCACCGTTTACCAGGGCGAAACGAAAGTCGAAGTCTCGTTGCAACCACCCGCCGATACGATCTGCCCGCTGACCACCGTACAGGCCGAGGCGGAAGCCGATCCGAGAAAATGCTATGTCACGCTGACCACGACCGTGCCCGATCTGGTCGCCGGCACCGACAGCAAGGGGCTGCCGACGCTGACCGGATACCCCGGCACAGCCGGCGATTTCAACGTGCAGGCTGTGGTCTCCCGCTGGGTCAGTGGCTCCCGCTATGATTCACCGATCACCCAAACCCTCACGGTCTCGACGATCCCGTGGAGTTTTAGTCTGAGCGGTAAAAATGAAGCCTATGTAGCCATCGAAACGATCAGCCTGATTTTCAAACAAGAGTCTGATTTAATCTGCTACCTGGCTCCCGACCAGGCAACGGCCCAGGCAAAAGCCGCCAATGGCAGTCGGGCCTGTTTTGTCGAATTCACCGGCGCTGAGGGGTTTAACAAAAAACTCTCCGAGTCGTTAAACTCCATCAAGCTGGAAGGCACACTGCCCAGTTTAGGCATCCATACCTTTGGCTACACGGTGAAGCGCCAGTTTGCCGATGGCTTGACAGCGGTGCTACAGACCGGTGCTTTCGAGGTGACCGCCAAAGATATTCCACCGCCGCAGGTCAGCCTAAATGGCGGCTACAAGGTCAAAACCGGCACCTATTATGTACCGCAGGGCCAGCCGATCACGCGCATCACAGTCACAGCCGGCGTGCCGACCACCGCTAAGCTGAAGTACCAGCTGATCGACAGCCAGCAAAACCTGGAACGTGGCAACGTCATGAGCGGCAGCAGCTACTGGATTTCAACGCCGAACCTGGGCCTGCTGGAAGAGCGGCCGGTAACCTTGCGCGTGGCCTGGCAGGATTATCCGCAGCCATATAGCGAGCAGGTCATTACCGCCATCGGTGGCACCGAAAATAATATGAAGCTGGAAATTGATACGCCTCAGCAGACCATTGACTCTGATCCGGTGACCATTAAGGTCAGAGTCGGCAAGTACAGCAAGGACGGCCTGGTCTATACGCCGGATACGATGGGACAGTGGCGGACCCAGATTTTGGCGCAGACCAATATACAAGGGACCAAGACGCCGATCACTAACCTGCAGGATATGAACAACGGCGAAGCGACCTTCCAGGTTGACCCGTCTGGCCTGCTGTTCCTGAAACTGTCGGCGGTCGCCGAACTGGTCAGCGACAGGCCGGAACTGGATGTCACCCTGGCCTCGTCAACGCGTTATGTCGAGGTCGTCAAGGGGACGCCGATCGAAGGCGCTATCAGCTCGCTCGAAGGCACGATCAGTGCTAAAGCGTTGGAAGGCCCGGCCCCGAAGACGTTCGCGCTTACCCTGACCATGACGCAGGACAATCGCGCGGCGCTGAAGGAAGTCACCTGGGAGCGCAGCGATGACAATGGCCTGACCTGGGAGCCCCAGCTGAAGTCGAATACATTCATCCATAGCATCCCGATGCCGGAACCCGGTCGGCGCATGGTGCGGGCCAAAATGATAAACAAGAATACGCTGGTTGAAAGCTACACAAATCCAGCAGAAATATGGGCCTATTCGAAGCTGGACGCGCAGATCGTGGGACCGCATCATGTGGCGCCGGGGCATGCGGTCACGCTGGCCGCGCAGCTGTACCGGGCCGGAGCCCTGACTACGGACACGGTGAACGAATGGACCCTCGAGGCGCCCAGCGGCAAAACCGTGCAAACCGGGCCGACCGCCACGATAACCGAGGAAAACGAGGGCAAGGTCTACGTGACGCTACGGACACGCCCGGCGGATACCCGTGAAGATGACCCGGCCGCCTGGACGGCAGCACGCTATTATGTGGTCGTAGACACGCCAGAGAAGCCAAGAATCAGCGCGCAAGGGCCCAAGGCTGTCGAGGTAGGCAAGGTGTACCACTATCAGGGCACGGCCAGACCCTCCTGGGGCGGCATGGAGAGCGTGCACAGTCTGGTGTCGGAATGGCAGCTGCCGGACGGCAGCCTGGTCGCCGGGCAGGCGCTGGACTGGTCGCCGACGGCGCAGGATCTGATCGATAAGCAGCCGCTGGTGTTCCGGGCCTGGGTGGGCGGCTTCAAAGACGCCACGCTGAAGGAGGCCACCTTGAGCTATGCGCCCTGGGCCTATGTCTGGCCGAACTGGACCATGACCATGAAGCAGCTGACCGTGCAGGCGCCGTCCGACCTGAACCTGCTCGTGACCCATGACCTGCCGGCCATGAACCGGCGCTTCGAAGGCCTGACTTACGACTGGTCGTTCCCGCCCAACGTCAACGGTCACCCGCATGCCGCCTTTCCGAACCGGGCCTCGGCCCAGGCGTTGTATGCCGGCGAGTACGACATCAGTGTCGCGATCCGCGACAGCCGCGGGCATGAGACCGTGCTGACCCAGCACGTCATCACGGAAGCGGCCGAACCCTACAGCGCCACGCTCAAGGTGGGCAAGTCGAACCTGTTTGGTCGGGCGCCTATGACCGTGACCGTGCGCCCGACCGTCTACGGCGGCCATCCGCTGGACAAGGTCATCGGGCAGATCTGGAAGGTGGACGGCGTGCCGGTGGCCGACTATACCAACCGCAGCTTCATGGTCAAGGAAATCGCCGCAGCCGGCGATCATTTCATCAGCTACACGCTGAACAGCCAGATGGGCGAGACGCTGACCGTGAATGTGGAACTGCCCCTGGTCCCTAACCAGCCGCCGAACTGCGAGCTGAAGGCCAACCCTAACTTTTATGTCGTGTATGCCGAGGCCCAATGCACGGACGCGGACGGCAAGATCATCGGCTACAGCTGGAAAGTGAACGGGCAGCCGATCGGCGCTACTGGCTATCGGATCAGCTTCAGCAAGACGGGCTCGCCGCAGTTGGCCCAGGTAACCATCACGGCCATGGATGACGCCCATGCGTTATCCACGCCGGCATTAATTGATGTGGATTATTGATCACTAGGATCATGCCTGAGAAATGGCATCGGAGGCATGTAGCCGATGATGCCATTTTTCGTTATTCCATGGGGAAAAGCAGGGGAGGAATTCAAGCCTCTTCCAAAAAACTTAGAAATAATAGCGTCCAGTGCCCTTGCGTTTTTTCCGGGATCAGGAAAATAGACTGTAACTGACGGCGACCGCCTTGAATTCCTGCCTCGCTATTTTTGTGAATGCCTGATGTTGCACGGCGAATATACCATTTATTGCTTTATGGATTATCTGTCCGAAGATTATGCTGGCGGTTTCTGGAATTTTTACACGCTCTCTAACGGCGGTTTTTTCATGGCTCCAGATTATGACAATCTTATGTGGTTGTCTGTGGAGGGCAACGGGTTTGAAGGTGAGCTGTCGCCTAATGCAGCGGGTATTGTTGCAAACCTTTTCGCTTTGGGCCATTTAGCTTCTGAAATACAGAACGATCGTATTATTGAGCTCTATCATTTATTGCGAGAGTTTGCGTGCGATCATCCAGAAAGCGGCATGATCTTAAGGGCTATTGATTAACCAAGCAGGGACGGCCCCGGCCATAAACCGGGGCTACTGTAAATTAACAATTGGAAAATTTAAATGTTAAATATATGGCATATAGAAGCGGTAATAGCAATGTTCATTGCATTAGGATTATCGACGTTATTCTGTAAAAAAGGGAGTGGGATTAGATATCGGTTTTTTATTAGTTCGCCCGCGTTGCTGATAACGTTGATTGGCATGATTACTCCGATCTTACTTGAGGGCGAGGCGTTGCCGGATATAGCGTGGACCATTAATGGCATATTGCAGATACTTGCGCCCATAATGCTTATTTCCTGGTTATGGTTAATATATGTGGTGAGGCGTAAAAGTAATGATAACGGTGAGCACATTTAAATGTTGGCTATTTTTAGTTTTGGAATAATAAGAGAAGAATATGACAACTATCAGGCGTGAATGTCTGAACCCAGCAGAAAGCTGGGCAAGGCACACAGGGCAAGAAATCAGCGAAGTATTGAGGCTTACTGGTTTATCTGGCGGTCAGGCATCCAAAAAGCTAGGACTTCAGGTTCCCGGACGATCCGGAAGTGGATTGGAGAGGAGAGCGAGATTCCGTATGCTGCATGGGCGTTACTGTGCGAGATAGCCGGTTTAGGCATTATTTGGCGAGATAAGCAAACGGCAGAGCCCGCTTTTGTTATGCCTGAATCGCTGACGCCGGAGTTGATCAAACAGACACGTGAGCAAGCAGGACTAACACAAACACAAGCATGGCAAGGCTGGGAGACACCCGAGGAATTGGCTGGGCATCGCAAGATGGACACCGCTTTTTTCGAGCTGTTCAAGATCAAAATAGCCCAGCTCAATCTTGTGAAAAATAGTTGATACTGTGGGTATCCGGATTTGAATGTGTTTAGTCACGACGAAATCCGATTTTGACATAAACATTGGAGACATCAATGAATCATCTAAAAGACCTTCCGGCCGGCACTATCTGGCCCCACCTGCTGGATGCCATCGAGCATAATGTAATCCAGGACATCCGTATGTATGCGCAAGACCGTGCCACGGATGTCGCACGGGGTGCTGAAACCCCGGAGTTGGCTGCGCTTCTAGTCGATAAATACTGTGAGGGCATGACGAAGGCGCTGCACATTGCCGGCTTGGAGTCGGCCGTCCGGGCCGAGGGTGACCGTTTAGTGCGTGAAATCGACCCTGATTTTGATGCGCACCGTAAATCCCGTTGGGCTGCCCGCCCCGCTTCGCTCACCACTGGCGGGGATGTGGTTGACCACAGCTAAATCCGGATACCCGATCTTTGATAATTGGTGGCTTGTATGAAACGTCGCGTCATTGTGATGAATGGACAAAAAATTTTAGAAGCTGAAATTGCCGGGAAATGGGTTGTAGAAAAGGTGAGTAAGGCCAAAGGCATTAAACCTGGTATTTATGATTTGTATCTGGCTATTGATGCGGATAAGGCGCAACCGTTGACCGGATTTACTGTACACACAGACAATAATAATGTGCATCAGAAAACAAACCGGGGACTTGTTAAGTATGATCGAGCAGACTTCGACAGCTTCTAAATACGTGTATTGCAAGAAAAATTGAAGCAATGAAGGGAAGAAGCGATACAGTTATCCGGTATCTCAAAAAATTCGTTCTAATCGTCTTAACGTTGATGGCCGATGCGCTACGGTTGCCAAGCCAAATACATTCAGTTTTGAAAGTAGTCGCCCATCAATTGAAAGGTAGTACAAGCTTTCTTCGGTATGGGGCAGGCTTTTGCAAGTCAATTATTATGTTTTGCTTTTCAGATCCCGTCATCTATCTAATCTGGGCAGGAATTCTTCTCTGGACATACCTTGAAGAGCTTTTGGCTGGGACTGATGCTTTAAATTGATTTACGTTCGTAAAACCTTGATCTCGTGCTGACAGCTCGCAAAACTTGTTCTTCAAACTATGGCAACAGGCCCCAATTCATAAACTACCGATTGTTATAATCCCTCAGGAAGCTTATCTTTCGGCCCACTAGATGAATCGATGCCTTCAATCGCATTCCCTCGAAAACAAGTTTCATTTGCAATTTTGCCCATGCAGTACGTTCTCATGAATTCGCTCAATGGGATTGATTTTTTATCGACCGTTATCATCCTGACTCTCTTCTCGCGAACATGCCAACCATTGCTTACGGTTGTAGGTGCCGTGACGATGATTGTGCCGTGAATATCGACTATAGGTACTCCATCTTTATCTCGTTCTGTAGCGTATGCCGAGAAAGACGTTACAAACAAAATTGCACTAAGAAAAATCGGTCCCCTCATCGTCCTAACTTCCATTTTTTATTAAAATCCATACGATGATAGACAAAAAATATAAAAAAGTTGAGCATAGTTTTTTAGTTGTAAATTAATATTGATTCGCTGCCTGCTCGCTATCTAGCACTGTGAAATACAAAAATACCAGTAGACCAAGCACAGGAATAATCGTGATCATAAACCACCAGCCGCTACGCCCAGTATCATGAAGACGCCTGACCGATACAGCGATACCTGGGATGATGACTGCTAGCGTGTAGAACGCGCTCAAAGGGCCATAGCCGGTGGCATAGACAAAATTACCCATGAGTTGGTCGACAAACCCAAAGATGAAAGTGAACAGGATATTGAACAGGGTGAAATACCAGAATTCCTGCCGGCTCGCACGGCCTTGAAAGACAGCGTATTTTTTCAAGGCATCAAAATAGTGCTTCACATTTACCTCCATCCTGAGCGGCGAAAACGCCGCCATACCACAGGCCTCCCTCAGGAATTTCCAGTGTTCCATCTGGAAGCAGAAACAGATAATTCCTGGTTAGGGAGTCCTTGAAGTGGGTTCTTCCCGAATCATCGACTCCCATAAGCATGAATCCGTCAATGTTGCAGAATTCCTGTTTACCGTCGCTCGTAGGCAGCGGCTTTTGTTCGAGCGCTAATCTAAGTTTTCCCCAAACTGCATCCCATTCACTTGTATCTCTCTCTATTGATCGCAACTCAAAGTCTCCAATCTATTGCTTGTTTACCCGATTTAACCATCGCTGAATTTGTCCGGCTAAAAGGTCTTGATCCAAAAAATCCTTTATAACATGAGCCACCCATCGATGATGGATGACTTGATTCGATGATAGTATGCCCATTATCAGCAATGCTTGGTCGAAGGGATCTCGCGTGGTTTCCCCAAAGAAGAAAAACTATGCCCGAATGCTTCTGAGACAGCGCAGCGATTAAAGCTTCGGTGATTCTCTGCCAGCCTAGATTTTTGTGCGAGCCAGGTTTATCCTTTTCGACGCTAAGCAACCGATTCATGAGCAAGACGCCATGATCGGCCCAGCGAGTGAGATCGCCAGTATCAGGTATAGGGCAACCGATATCCTGATTTAATTCCTTGAAAATATTGCGCAAGGAAGGAGGAATTTTCACCCCGTCCGGCACGGAAAAGCTCAATCCCATCGCTTCTGGTACTTGTTGAATTCTACCCGATTCCTCTCGCACTGTTGCTAATCCATGATACGGGTCCTGAGCGACGACCGCGGCCTTTACAGATTCAGGCGGAACAGAAAAAGCCCTATAACGATCATTCGCAACAGGAAAAATCAATGACTTTTTTGACAGGTCATCAAGCCTCCTCTCAATATCGGCGATGGAATCACAAATTTCAGACATGCCAGCGGATGATAAGAGATCAATCCATGGTTGGGGTAGGGGTATCATTTTTTCCATTGCTGATGAATTGTTTAAAACCTGTTTGGCGTTTCAGAAAGTTTCGAGAGTTGTATTTACGCCCATCGGCGCCAACCATCGGTAGACGAACTTCCTGTCGTTTTTCTCATCGGATTTTTTACCGACCCAATAGCCATGCCAATGCCCTCTGCGGATATGCGGTCTAAGCGATCGGCTCGAATCACTGCTTTCATTTTCGCTGACAGAGGCCACCCTAAGTGAATCGCCGATTGATTTTCCTACATGGATTATCTTGGGCTTATCGGGAGGAAATAGCCTCCAACCATTTTTTGTTTTTTTAGGTTGAGGCCTTGAAGGAACGCCGCCGGAATACTCAGGCTTTTCAGAGCAGAGGTAGAGGATCAGTGACAAAAGTGGGCGCAATTGCAGGCCCATCTGCTCAATAATTTCCATTTCAGGATTAAAAGCTATTGGTAAGTTTGCCAAAGCCAATTGTTTAGCTGCTTCAGATACGCCTCGATCGATCGCCTCAATTACAGTCCAGTTTCCTATGTGAAATACGATAGGTATCAGACCAGCATCAGTGTCGAGTAAAAATCGCAATTCATTTCTATGTGTGTTTGAATCCTGCTCAAGGTGAGCAAAGAACCCATATAATGGAATATCAAAAAATTTATAATCAAGGGTTTCAATGTAAACGGCCCATTCTGGAAGTCTAAATAATACTTCTACCGGCAAATCCCCCGTGATAGGAGAATCGATCAAGGCTTTTTCAAAAACATCATCAAACCGATATATTCCCTGGGTTACACGCCATGCTGATAAAGCTGCTAAATTAGCGACATCTCCAATCAGACTGAGGGGCAATTTATCAACACCTGCATCTGCGCTAACAATGGCATAGAAAGCTGCCATTGGAGCATAACACCAGCTTGGCCAATTCGGCAGATCCTTACCCCGGCTTTGGCGAAATTCATCAACCTGGCGCCAGGCATTGGGGTAAAGTTTACCAGCAGTTTGTAAGTGATTTAAGGGTCTAAGCGCCACAATCAATACTCCGCGAAACGTCTTTCGGACTCAAAGCCATAGATATCCGCAACCGAATCGAGAGTTCGCTTGAATCGTGCCAGCGGATTTTTGATATCTTGAAACTCATCCAGCCAGTGCGTTTTTTTGCCTGTGGTATGGCATTGAAATTCACCGCCATGCTTTTGAATGAGCTCAGCCAGCATGAACAGTTCTTTAATTTGCCAGAAATCATCAATGGTGGCGCCAGCTTCAAATAAAAACGAGTCGTAGCCGACATCGTCAATACTGCAACGATAACCTCGCTCAAACAAAATTCGGTTATCTGCCAGTGCCCATTTCTCAACGTTATTTGGAAAATGTTCGGGTTTTGGTGGCTGTTCCAGTGGCGAGAAAAAATCTCTGAATCCATCCGAGTAAACGTCGCCCAGAAACTTATGGTTTTTAAAGCAGACAGCAAGATATTTGGCTGAGCGCGAGTCGAATTTTTCCTTCAAACGCCATTTTTCCATTAGATCGTCGAGAGAGGTCGTTCTTTTGGCTAACAACTTTTCCCAGCTGAAAGTTGGCTTTAATATCCCATCGGCATCGAGAGCAACTCCTACATTGTATAAAGGTTCCAGAAAACCTTTTCCGGCAGACTCGTCAAATTGCTTTTTTAAGTAACTGAGGGCGATATCAAGATCAATGTTCTCGACGGCATCCTTTATCGCGTCTATGAGTATTTTAATGTTCGGGTCGTCTTGGTCAGATATTTTGCCTTCTGGAACATGTCCGCAAATTCCAAATCTTATTTGAGCTGCGAAGGGCACTTGAGTGTCATAGGGCTCTTCACAGCCCTTTACACCTTCTAAGCCGCAATTGAAATCAACAATTCTCACGTCTTTCGCCACAATGCCCAGTGGAATTTCGTGAAATGCGAACATGCGATCTTTAAGGGCTTGGGCTAACGACAGATTAATAGCCATTTTTATTGCAAGCCAACCATTATCGCTGGATATGTTAAATAGGGCTTCTGCGCCTATTTTGTTATAAAACTGCTCTACAAAAGGCAGGTTTTTAGGGTGCTTGATATAAACCGAATGAATGTTCATTTTTTCTCCTATCTAATCGAGAATTCACATGAAAATTATTATTTTACTAGCTTTTTAGATAATGCAAGGGGCTGATTCCATCCCTTCCAGGCAGGTAAGCTAAAGCATTCTGCCAAGTTAGTAGAGAGTGACCCCAAGTTCGGCAAGCTTCTGTTTCGCTATGCGATGTTCTTGCGTTTCAGGTATGGCAGCGAAGGTGCAACCGTATTTTTCAAAGGCGTCATCCACGATCATGTAACCCTCGCGACAAGCCAGAAGTCGTTTTTTCGCCCACTCCATATCGGTGAATTTCACAGCGCCGTGTAAACGCAGGACGGTTTCGTCACTCTCGTCTATAACGTATTCAGGCGCCCATACGGATATTGTATAGTTATTAATAAGATTAACTATTGTTAATAATATATATCCCAACAAAACTGTAATAACAAAAGTGCTAATTAAATTACCCGTTTTTAAGTAGATTAAAAAACCAATTCCTATCCAGCTTAAAATGAATAAAGCGATTGCCCAATATTCTATTTTTCTTCTACGGTTATCAAATTGATTTAGTTTTTCCTGAATGTATTCCGGCGTTTTCGGTAATATATTTGAATTATCCATATTTATATTAGCTATTATTTCGTTGAATTACATGCGCGATCTTTCGGTCAGAGCGCTCTAAAACCTGTTGGCAACAGACGGCCGAAATGTTTCCAGTTCGTCCGGATCCTTGTTGAACACCGTCACCAGCAACTTGTAATCCGCCCGGTTGCAAAATACAAAATGGAGCGGATTGTTGCCAGGCTGCTTCCATACCTCAGGGGCTTCGCCGTATCTCCGGAACTTGTGCATCATCACTTTGGAAGGAAGCGAGATCTTATCGAGAGGGCCCTTAAGCCGACGGTGCAGGTTCTTCCAGGTCGTGTTCATATCGTTTGTGCCGCAATGCTCCACGTACCGATCCAGCGCATGACGCGTCACGGCAACTAAGCCCATGCCTTCGCTGTGCAATTTTTCAATGCCTCTTAAGCCTTCGCCATTGATCAGCGGAACATCTCCCAGTTTGTCTTCGCTCGGAAACCAGGACTTATCCTTGGAAACAGCAATCTCAGCTTCGGCATAGCGCGTGATGATGGGATAGCCGTATTCGTACAGATCGAATTTACGGGTGGCCTGCCGGGTCATTTTTTTGATGGCGCCTTTCGAAACCACCAGCTTCAAGTTGATGCCAGTGCGATTGGCATTAAAGATGTTGGCCTCGCCCAGCAAATAACGGATCGCGACCACTTCAGCTGCAGCGGCTTTGTCCTGGCAGGTCAGTGCCAGAGTCACGTCGACCGCTCGCTTGCGGCTGGCGCTGCTGCACCAATAAACGCGCACACGGCTATGGTCATCGAAATCGGTTTGTGAATCAGCAAATACAGTCAAAATGTCCATTTTTGGGTTCTCTCAAAATAATAATTAATGGATATGCGAAATCATGTGGAATCATTCTTCAAATGTCCCATGTATATTAGGGTCGTAACTGGGTGGCAATCCTAATTCCTTCTCCCTACGAAATTTCTTCAACAACCGCTTATATTCACTCAATTGCATGTTTTCCATGGAGTAATAATCAAAACCATATCCAGTTTTAGAAAATAAGTCATCCTCTAACGCCTGAAGATGATTGATTCCCGTAATGCAAAATTTAATTCCGTAATTTACTGCCATAATTCAGATTCCATATGATTTTACGAAGATCCTAATTTAATTTACTGCCTATTATCGTCAGGCAGAAAAAATGCAAACAAGGCTTAGCTCAACCTATCGCATTGGTTGACCAGCCGGCAAAAAAAGCTCGCCTTTTCCATCTGTTCCAGGCTATTGACGGCGCATTTCTCAAGGCCCGGGTTGAAAACAATGATGGCCAAGGCTTTGGCCCGTGAGATGCCACGTTCAACCGGTTAATATCGAATACATAGTCTTTTTCTATGCCGGCCGCGACATCCGGCATTTCAATAGCGAGCCGGTCCATCCAGGAAGCAAAGGGCGATCGCATGGCGAGCAAGAGATCTGAGGGGAAAATATGAGTTGGCCTGCGTTATTCTTGTACATGGTGAACCGATTATTTTTCTTGTTGTTAAAGTGTGGTTTTCAGCTATTTTCCAGCATTTTTCAAAAACGCAAGCTCAAGAATATTCCCCTTTAACTATTTTCTGGATCAGTGCATAGGTTTCCGGTGCGGTATTGTTGGTTGATTGGGCGCATTCTTGCTCGAAACAGGCGACCAATTCAGTCCAGTGGCAGCTGAGGAAAAGCCACTCTCGGGAGAGATCCTGAAGCTGATCGAACCGCCATTGGTTTGACTCATCGACCGCTTGGAGAAATAGCAGGCAGCGACGAAGATCGCCCGCATCGTGTGGATGGTCGGTACCGGCTCTTTCGGGTATGCCGAAATACGCTTTGCACATAGCGTCAGAGGAAAGCCCGCGCTCACCGGTCAGCAGCCATTGGATGGTGGCTTCCGGCAATCCTGCTTTTCTTGCCTGCTCGGCATCGCGCAAACGCTGATCGGAAATGGGCAAATCGCATAATCTCAGGCGCTCGATGTCTTCGGGTTCGCCTATAACAAAGGTCGCTCCAATGCGGCTGGCGATGTCGGTTGCCATGACCGCTCGATCGCTAAAGCCCTGGATTAGCATTTCCATGTCGCTGAGCGGGACACGGCCTGTAACGATCCGGCAGTTTTCGATTTTTTGAATCCTGTAGCCTGGGTCTGTGACTGCGTTGGCATGATCACAGTTGAAATTGGTTGATGAGTTCATTGGCATCCTCGTGCTTATTGTTTAATCCCTGTTAATTATCCTTGAGATCGAGAATATGCAACTGGTTCTACTGTTGTTTTTTTTCTGTTGCGGCATAAACCTACTGTGAGAGCAAAGCAGTTGCCGGAATAAACCTACAGATTGGAAAAAGGAAGAGTTGGACTAGACTTGGAATAATAAAAAATAATTATTGCTCCGGCCCTTTGAAGTTTGAATATTTTTTCTGCAGTCTTGGCCGGAGACCAATAAATACGCCGGCTATGGGCATTAGTAGCCTGAAAAAAGTTAAAACTTCATGTTGCCGGATCTATAGGGAGTGAAATATGAATGAATTCATCACACAGTACGAGAGTATCTGGGGAACAATCCGGCTGGGCTTCTGGAAAAGAACAACTACCACCCAAGCCTCACAGAAAAACTTGATGCGATAAATATGGAGGATTTCTCGAGAGAAAATTTGTATGAAATTGTCCTCTGAAAAGTGAGCCGCTATCCGTATATTGAGGATAGTCCGCTCGAGCAGCTCAAAGATGTCGCAAATATTGAGCGTGGAAATCATCAATCTGCTGAAGAAACATTGGATCGACTGCTACGTTCGTCCGGAATTCGGCTCGCAATGGCCTCGACGATTCTTCGATTTCTTAATCCAAACGCATTCCAAATTATTGATGATCGCGCATATAGAGTCCTTTTTCCGAAAGCGAAAAAATTTCCAGATAAGCCAGCTAAAGTCACGGATAACTATGTGAAAAAGTCAATTTCCGTCTACTGGCAATATCTTGACGAACTAAACAGGATCGCAGGTCCAGAATTGCCCTTTGAGAAAGCAGACAGAATTCTGTATCAGCTCGACATTGAGCTGTGTAACAAAATCGGTGAATAAAAAATGAAAATGAATAGCTATGATATGCCCAAAAGAGACGAGCAGGTATTGGTTGTTGACGGCAAGTAGTTGACTAAAGCTGTCATTTAACGCCTAGCTCACGGGATTGAAAAGCTGCATGCTTTGTGGATCTCGTGCAGTTACTTGTTACATGTCTTGTAGCAAAGATTAATCAAATAACCAATCGATTGCTTTTTTCACTCCGTAGCCAACCCCCACAGCTACCGCGATGGGTGCGGCTGCTGATGCAATAGAACCAGCGGCCAGTGCAGATACAACACCTGCTGCAGTTGTGCCTGTAACTGTGCTTGCTGCTACACCGGCAGCGGTACTGGTAGCAATCGAAGCAACTGATTTTACTGATGCAGAGGTAAGGACATGTCCAGCTGCTTTTTTAGTCACATCTCTCGAAATTTGTTCGATAATCGTAGAAACAACAGCTTCAGTTCCTTTGCGCTTTAAGCATCCATTCGTAGCAATAGCTACAGTTGACACTACATCATTTACTTGGGAGCTGGTTTTAAATCCATAAAAACACCAATTAACAAAGTGTTCGCAGTTATTGAAAATAAGGTTGTAGGAATCTTCTCCCAGTTTTGAATATGCTCTTTCAATGCGTTCCTCAGCATCATAAATAGCAACAAGGTGGCTTTTTACATAACAACCATTTCCTTGAGTAAAATCGTTAATCGAAGTTATTTCTATTGAGCCTTTGTCAAGTACTTCAGAAAAACCCGAATAGTGAATGACTTTCCCCCCACCCATGTACAATCCATGATGGTCATAGCCAATTCTAGGAGAAACTAAATGATCACCTATTTCCATATCTAAATCCTTTGATTGGTTTTGGTATATAACGACAAAACTCACCGGTGCAGAGCAAAGTTAGGCTGGATGGTATCTTCGAAATGGCGGTGGGTTACGCTATCGCCAACCTGCCCTACCTTGCTTAATACGGAAATGGAACTTCCTCCCTTCGTTAAAAGCTTCTCCAACAGTCGCCGCTCCTGTATGTATCCATCCATCTTTGATGAATAAAGGAAACTACACCAGCAGCTTGAAAAAACTTTTTGGTGCGCCACAAATGGGGCAAGCCCAATCCTCTGGAATGTCTTCCCAGCGAGTACCAGGCGCAATACCAGAATCTGGGTCACCTTTTGCTTCATCATAGATATGTTCACATTCCTGGCAATGGTATTTACGGTAGTCAGTCATCTCAGCTAACCTCATCAGCATCATTATTTTTTTACCTTATAGATTAGCTTTTGGGTAGTGTCAATGGACGTTGAATACTTGCCAGTAGGTAAGCTCAAAATTATGTCTGGACCTAAAAATAGTTCTGAAAAAAATGTTATTTTGAAAGCAGAACGCAAGAATATTGACAACGTTTATAAACGGCTTTCCTTCATGCGCATTATTACCCAATGTGTCCGCTTTGACTCCTAAATCTGCCCTTCTCATCTATTGAACTGGCAGGAAGCAGATTTTGATCAAACAAATTTCAACGAATCGGAAGAAGCGGAGCCCGTGCCGGGATATGGTAGAATCAAATTTCCAATTTCAGCACCCCAAAGTCTATGAAACCCAGCTTACAACGCTTAAATTCAATTGACTGTGTACGCGGCCTAGTCATTTTATTGATGGCTCTGGATCATACCCGGACTATTTTTCGGGAGCGCAATTTTCCCCGCTCGATCTTGAGCACACGAATGCTGCCTATTTTCTGACGCGCTGGATCACGCATATCTGTGCGCCAACTTTTGTTTTTCTGGCCGGCATCAGCGCCTACTTATCGTCCGTGCGCCAGACCCTGAGCAAGCTTGAACTGTCGGCTTACTTAGCCAAGCGTGGCTTATGGCTGATTATTCTGGAACTTACAGTCGTCCGCGTTGGCTGGACGTTTAACTTGGACTTTCATTACGCGATCATTCAGATAATCTGGGCCCTAGGCTGGTCCATGCTGGTGCTGAGTGGTTTAGTATTTTTACCGCGTTGGGCAATCGCTCTGTTCGCCGTGCTGAACATTTTGGGACATAACGGGTTAGATGCTGTGCAACCCAGCGCTTTCGGGAATTGGGCCTGGATTTGGACAGTCCTGCATGTTCCCGGCAATGTTGAATATTGGCCCGGCTACGCATTCTCGGTTTTGTATCCTTTGATTCCTTGGCTTGGGGTAATGGCGGCAGGTTATTGCTTTGGACCTTTGTTTCTGGAAACGCCAAAATTTAGGCTGTCAGTTGTACTGGGGTTGGTCGGCGCAATGCTGGTACTATTTCTTGTTTTGCGTTTATTTAATCTTTACGGCGACTCTTCCCTATGGTCTACGCAAAAGGACAGCTTGACTACGTTTTTTTCATTTATAAACGTCAGCAAATATCCGCCATCCTTGCTGTACCTGCTAATTACCTTGTCCGTTATGTTTCTACTGCTGCTGTTGTTTGAATGGGTTAAGGTCCCATGGTTTAACAAGCCATTGTTGATCTTTGGCAAAACGCCCTTGTTTTTTTATGTGCTGCACATCCCGCTAATACATGGCGCTATGGCTTTGATACTTCAAATCAGGGGGCTGCCCAATGACTGGCTGTTTGAAGGCTCTATCACAAAACCTTTTCCCGAAGTGCCTGTACCTGAATACGGTTATGACTTGAGCACGGTTTATTTTTTCTGGCTGCTGGTCGTTTGCTTGTTATTTCCACTGTGCAATGTATTTTCAAGCTACAAACGAAACTATCCAGAAAATGGTGGTTGAGTTATTTATAAGCCGAGGTATGTTGCAGCTTAGCGGGTACTGGTAGAGCCGGGTGTTTGGAGCTATAGTCAATTGTGGTGTATAGAGAATCAAGCCGCCACCTGCTGTTGATCTCCAGTTTGTTTAATGCCGTTGACGAATTTGACGCCGGTAATAACCTCTGCCAAGCGCTGATAGCCTCTTAAG
>Ga0208265_100240_pt1 | contig 26177 bp, 20 predicted proteins | sample LakWasMet44_HOW7_2_FD_183882 | JGI IMG/M metagenome (GOLD analysis project Ga0208265, IMG submission 183882) | Freshwater sediment methanotrophic microbial communities from Lake Washington under simulated oxygen tension - Sediment Metagenome... | ecosystem: Environmental > Aquatic > Freshwater >... | reverse complement strand
GGGTTTTCTTGCGGGCATTTTCCAGCAGGGCTTTGATCGGTTCAAACTGTTCGCGACTGATGTCGCTGGGGTACACTTTTCTCATGCCCTCTATTATTAATCACTCAGCAGATATTGAACAAGCTCTTACAGTCCGACGAATTGCCCGCATTCTTCAAGGCACTTGCCGAAGAGCCGAACGACACCCTGCGTGACTATTTTCTAATTTCGCTACTGACCGGCGCACGTCGTTCCAACGTCCTAGAAATGCAGTGGAAACAAATTCATTTAGACCGTGCTGAATGGCGCCTACCCACCACTAAAAACGGCGAACCTCAAACGATAACTCTTACACCGGAGGTCATCGAAATCCTACGTGCAAGACAAACCTATGATTCGATGTGGGTGTTTCCTGGCACAGGTGTTACTGGTCATCTGGTCGAACCTAAAAAAGCCTGGAGGCGCGTCCTGGAAAGAGCCGGTATTGCTGATTTAAGAATTCATGATTTACGTCGAACATTAGGTAGCTGGCAAGCTAAAACTGGCGCATCACTGGTAATCGTTGGTAAATCGTTGAACCACAAATCGCCTAGCACTACTGCTATTTATGCCCGATTGGATTTAGACCCTATCCGTGCATCAGTCGAACGCGCTACGGACGCAATGCTGACGGCGGCAGGCTTAAAACCAGCAGCGGAAATCTTGCCGCTCAAACAAAACAGAGGATAAAGAAAAACAAGATTGCCCAACTTTAATACAATATATTTTGTTTTAATTAAACATAGTTTAATATATGTAGTTACTATGATTATATAACTCCCTCTGGAAGTTTTTGGGACGTTTCAATTCATAGGTCGTTTGCTTTCGTCAAATGTCAGGGAGTGTGTATTGATACCAACTAAGCAGCAATTTCAAGACCTAACTAAGGCATGTAATTCCCACCATTTGGGCGCTTCATTGAATTTAGTCTTTGGAAATGATACTGAATCAAAAATTCGAGCAATTATTGAAGGCTATGATAAAACATTAAATACGGTCTTTTTAGATTTTATCTGCCCGCTTCCAGCCTATAAATGGCTTAGCAATCAGCAAGGATTTATAGTTGGGCAGCGTAGAGCTTTTCCAGAAAGAATGACAGATTGGCTAGATAACGAAGTCGCCGGTGTAATTCAACAGACGGAAGAAAATTTAAAATTAGAGGACGTTTCCCACAGTAGCAGGAAGGCTCTGCTCAGAAAGCACATGCTGCAAGTCGGACAAAGAATGCAATCAAGGCATCGTTGGATAGGCATAGTATCAAAATGTCTATGTGCCTACCATTATCCAGTATCACCTCATTTGGGCAAAATGAGAGAAAAAACTATTGAAACTGGGAAAAAAACTGAAGCGGCACTGCAAGCCATTCTCGAAATTTCGGAGTTTTCCGAATTTATTCCAGGCTTGTCGTTACCCGATCAAGAATTAATATATAAAATGGAGGCATTGGCCGATTTTTTGAAACCTGGGCATATAAGCGAATTGCTCCCAATCAAACGCGCCGATTCATCATTTATGGAGAGGCTTTTTGTTACTCAATTGGCAGACGGACATGCCAGCCATTTCAAAGCTAGCGATGGAATGCCCGCCGTTATCGCTGACCTACTTTATTTGAAAGGTTTTGCAAATGTACTCGACGAACGATCCGTCCGGCGAATTTGCTCTGATCAGGAACAGCGCCGAAACAAAGCACTTTTTGCAAAAACACCATCTTCTGATGCTCTAACTGGACAGTTATTTATCAAAAAATAACCGTTAACTGACCGGCTGTTAATCGGGAAACAACACACAATAACTTCCGGTCTGTTATACGATTTTTTTACATACTCAACTGTCGTTTAATTAATAGCTGCTCATTTTAAGCTATGCCCCTAATTTAACAAAAACCCAAGGGGGTTTCTAAAATGGCAGCAACTACAATCAATCCTATTCTTCCCCAAAACGCCGATCTGTTGAATAACGATCAGGCAGCGGCATACATCGGCGTTACACCTCGGACTCTGGAAGTCTGGCGCTGCACCAAACGTCATCAAATATCATTCATCAAAGTCGGGCGATTAGTTAAATATCGCAAATCAGCACTGGATGCTTTTCTGGATCAACAAACTGTTGATGCCGAATAGGCATAGGGGGAGAGATGAACAGAAACAAAGAAGCCGCTGGGTGTGGGGACACTCAAGCGGCTCAACAAAATATTTACGAATTTAATTTTACTCAACTTATCGTGACATTGAAAGCAGTCTGTTTTCGGGTAGCTGCTTGGCTGAGTATAGTTGGAGGGGCGTTGTTATGAAAAAAACATCCAAAAATCTCCCACATCTTGTTATTCACGGAACTAACAGAAATATTACAGTTGATTCATTGAATATAGCCTATGTATTCGAGCGTCCGCATAAAAATGTATTACAAACAATCGATGCGTTGATCGAAGAAGGCACAATCTCACGGCTAGAATTCAAGCCGTCAAACTATATTAAGCGCGGCAAAAAATATCGTTGCATTCAATTAAACGAAGCGGGCTTTTTAAAAGCGATGCCGTTTATCGGCGGCAAGAAATCGAAAGAAGGTCAGAAACGATTGATAGACGAATTCTTGAGTTTACGTAACCGTTTGGATCGACAATCGAGAGAGCGTGAATCCATTGCATTTCAAACGATGCGTTTATCTGGCAAAGATGCCAGAAAGCTTTTGGCCGATGAAATCCAGAAGTTTGTTGATTACGCCAAATCAAGTGGGAGTAAACATGCCGAACGATACTACTCAAACATAACTCGTGCTATTTATAACAGTTTTTTGATCATTGAGCCAAGAGCCGAGAAGGTTCGTGAGTTACTGACAGCAATACAATTGTCAACGCTGCAAACTGCTGAATTAATAGCCGCCGATGTTTTAGTTCAAGGCATGGAAAACGGTTTGAACTATAAGGATATCTACCAACACATTAAAAAAGAGCTGAAAACTTTTGTTGCGGGCAGAACCAAAATTCTGGGTGCCTAACCTATGGTAGACAAAAGGCAAAAGATAAAGGGACGGCGAACAAGTCATAGTTTTACAGCAAAGCCCCATCATATCTTCAGAGCAGACTGCAAAAACGGAATTCCTTCGCCCGCTTCTGTATTAAGCCATATGGCGGCACATCTGCTCGACAACCTTACCGCTCAATTTAACGGTACCAATAACGGTGATCTATCCGCCGCGCCAAAAATTATGAAACTATATGGCTGGAATTCACAAGGTTCGTTGCACAAAGCCTTAGCCGAACTTTTAGCCTTTGGTTTTATTGAACAGACCCGGCAAGGTGGTAAGAATCAATGTTCGCTTTACGCCGTCACTTGGCTGCCAATTGATGATTGCAAAGGCAAGCTGGATGTGAGTCCAACTAAGGTGCCATCGAACTTATGGAAACCAGAAAACGCAGAAAAAATTGATCGACGTTTTGTAGAGGCTTGGAATAAACGACAGCAGAAATCGCGGTCAAACAAACCGCCAACATTAAAAACGGTTGCCACTATGAAGACAAATGTTGTCGCTATGCGGACAAGTCAATAAATAGGGCGCACCAAACATCCTTAAACTGTTCACTATTTGGACAAGTCACGGCCTTTTTAAGCTATTTACTTGTCACTATGAGGACAGCTTTATAGATATACCATACGTATACAGATTGTTAGGAGCCATTAAGGATGATAACAACAGGAATAGAAAAGATGACGACGAAAAATACACCAACGGCTGAAACGGTAATTAATATAGGAGAAACTATGCAGGCCATTGAATCCGCAAACCTGACCGATTCTCCCCTAATGCCCTGCCCGGACAGGGGCAACGAATCAACGCCAGCTGTCGGTTATGAAGCCGTACGCTTTAACGCCATGAAGCACGGCATTCTTTCCAAGTTAGCGGTATTGGCTCATGAAGACGCGGGCGAGTTTGCCGATCTGCTTGCAGCGCTGATCGAGGAATACCGCCCGGCAGGTATTACTGAGCAGCATTTGATTGAGGAACTGGCCGCGATCATCTGGCGCAAGCGCCGGGTATTGTTGGCCGAAGGGGCGAGCATCAATCGGGGGTTACAGAGAGTGGCACACAGCAAGGTCGATAGTCCGATTTCGGCGGCGGTACCTTTTCAACGGGGGTTATCATCAGAAGGAATGGACTTGCCTGACCTGTTATTATTGACACCAGAGGAAGTTGCTGAGCAACAGCGGTGTGCCGATCTTGATCTGAATGCAACCCGGAAGGCAGCAGCGATTCTTCGTAAAGGCGGGCCGAACGCATACGAAAAAGCCAGGCGGACATTAATTCCTGAATCCCGCGACTGGTGGGATGATAATGTAGAGGAAGAATCCTACCCGGCAACAGCAGAAGGAATCGAACAATTTATCCGGGAATCTCTGATGCCAATCTGCATCCGTATGGAACATGAAGCACGCTATCAACCTGCAATCAAGGCGCAAACCTTAGGTGAAGGGTTGCAAGCACATCGACTGGAAAAACTGAACCGCTACGAAACACACCTTGACCGCAAGTTTGAACGTACTTTAGCCATGCTGCTAAAGATGAAAGAACTACGTAGCGGGCGCTAGTTTTAATAAATTGCAGTAACAAATGGGCGGCATGACGCACTGGTCGATTTATAGGCAAGACACATACGGATGACTGAGGCCAGATTTGAATAGCAGTGATAAATTAAATCTGTTTCGCAAAATCGAGTAAGAAATAGTGAGTGACCGGTACGAATCCATGCCTTTACATAAAAATAATGTCTGAAAAGATCAAATAAAAGCTATTGTTACAGCAGAATTAACGGGAAAAACGACATCAATTAAAAACATAGCCAGACCTCTAACAGCAAGGCCTACAGGTCATTTTGACGGTAATTTAAACAGTTTATCTGACAAATTTGACTAATGATTTCGGAAAATAAAACGGTGAAAATATGGGCGGATATAGTAGCGGTAGAAAATCTGAGACAAATTGCACGAATGACCATCTTTCCATTGATGCCAGACAATGGCAGCGTGAAGGGTGTTTAGTTGCCGGATCAAATTTCAATGCCGTATGGTCACGCGCTGGGAAAGAAGTCGGCAATATGGGCGTTACAACCGAAACCGGGCTGGTGAGATTGTCTTATTCCTGGCAGAAGAATGGTGGCGAAGCGAGAAGGCTGGACTATCCAGTGAACCTACAAACTACATCTTGCCATTACGGCGGGGTGCGCTACTGGTTCTCATGCCCGGCAGCGGGATGCGGCAAACGAGTTGCCAAGTTGTATTTGGGCGATAAATACTTTGCTTGCCGGCATTGTTGCCGACTCGCCTATAGTAGCCAGCGAGAAACCAAAGGCGATAGAGGCTACCGAGGAGCAAGCAAGGTTAGAGAAAAACTTGGCTGGATGCCCGGCATTGCCAACCCACCCGGAGGTAAGCCCAAAGGCATGCACTGGCGGACTTATCATTGTTTAGTTGCCAAGCATTTGGTCTATTCCAACGATGCCTATATAGGAATGCTGGCAACAATGAAACGCGTGGATTCGCGATTTGTTGAAATTGAGCTGCGCTTGAACATATAGTTTTCGCGCCGGTTAAAAATTGAACACTTGTACCAGTGAAGTTGTAGTCAGCAAAATGGGCTGAAAAACTTAAAAGAATGCAATGGAAAACTTATGATGACTGACAGCAGAACATTATGATTTTGCAGATCAGGCATGATTGGAGATGACTGCAAAAATGGAAATCATGAAAGCAGGTTATCCGCTCTGTGTGGTCGGCAGTAAGCCTATGATAGACTTTAAAACATTTCATTGACTGACATTCTCTGACTTTAGCTAAACTTTGCGACAGCACCCGCCATCTCAGTAATGGCAAATAGTTTCCTATGATATTCAAGATAAGGGAAATGCTCATCAGCAAGCCAACGTAATTTTAGATCCGGATGCACCCCAAGTGAATGACGTTGTGTCTGGCTTAAACGTGACCCTATGACAATTTTTCCGTTAGTATCAAATGTGATCAGGTACCGATCAAACAGCGCGTCAAAATTGGCACTTAATAAAAGACCATTGTATACATCCAAGCGTTCAGCATCATTAAGACAATCCGTCCAAGGCTTGGCATGGCTGGCGCGCAAGACTTCCGGCACATCAATGCCTGTTACCGCACAGGCGCCGCCCCAATAATCCAGCATGGCGTTTCTGTACGCATTTTGCCCAACCCGTTGACGAACCATGCACTCAATTTCAGTCTCGCTAATGCCTTCTGCTGAGTACTTGGTAAGTTCATCCGAAACTTTTGCTTCAAAATCAATCGATACTTGGCTAGGTAATGAATGAGCTAAGTTTGCGGCTCGACGAAGTAAAACAGCCAATTCATCAATGTTTGCCAGAATGAATCGTTCACCTTGCTGTGGGGTCGCCGAAAAACTACGGATCAATTCAGTATATAGATGCTTAGATACGGGTGAATGAACTTCAACAAACAATTGCTCTTTATCGAGGGTAATCGTAGCTTGAGCTCTATGTCTTGCCGAGCCTAGCAAGACGGAGCCATCTATACTTGGCAGAATGTTTTCAAAGCCATTCTCATGCCCAGTCTTTTCAATCAACGCGCGTTGTAATATGTTCAAATTTGAAGCAATGATTGCTTAATCTATTACTGGAGGGACACACTCGTGCCTATTTTTGGCAAATTGTACAGTAGGTAAAATCAATCGGGGTAAATGCATGCGACTGCATTGGCTCATCAAGTATTCTCGCCAGTAAGGCCAGACATGGAAACTAGCATTTTTCAATGCATATTCGTTGATACATTCCGCTGCCGGCTCTTCATCAGTAATGTATTCAGCCACGAACTCGGCCTCAACCACTGCTTTAACCGAATCGTCCCCTGATTCAATAAGTGGATCAACAAGTCTTATCCCTAATTCAATAAAAACGCGCACCAGCCATTGAGAATCATCAAGCTGAGCAACTTGAGATTGTTTAACCACGTGTTTCGTTTGTGTCTCCAGCTTATCAAGGTCTTGTGCATATTTGGGGTCAAACCCATTGAAGCATTGTGAAATTGAATTTCTCAGATAAACATCATGGATACGCAAGGTATCGATAGCCTTTTGCAAATTTTCGGTTAACATGAGGCGGATCTCTGAGCGTGAACTGCTACCCATTCTTCCGAAGCAGTTTGCTTAACTGGCTTCGAGGAATGTACCAAACGGAGTTGCGGCCGTTTAGCTTCAGGTGCTTCGTTTTCGATTTTAATCGATAGCTCAAAACGAACATATTTCGCCGATTCAGAAGGTAAAACCGATGGATGCGACGAATATGGGAAATCGATACCGGCTTTTTGGGCCAAATAGCCAAATGCATCGGGAAACTCTGATGCTACACGCAATAATTTATCCATTGCTTCCGATTGCATCACGTCGTCGTTCTCGTATTTTGAAAACGCTACCGGACCGCCACCAAAAATCGCAGCGGCCTGAGCCTGATTGATACCCAAGCGTTGTCTTAAAACCTTCAATTCAGCACCCGTCAAAAGACCATCCACTTGTTTTTTAAACGCCATCATCGCCCGCTTGTTATCGCGAGTTTGATTAGGACTAGCCTGTTCTGATCCGCATAAGCCGCAAACCGAATAATGACTATCGAGCAATGCAGTGTGTCCGTTGTACTCCACCGAATTTTTTTCGACTCGATATTCAAGATGCCCTTCACCGCAGATAGGGCAAATTTCGTCTTGTTTAGTCATAGCTATCACCTGTTTTCAGAGAGATGACAAGACACCAACAGCAAAATCAAGCTGGTCTTGCCAATTGCAAATTTTATGTAATATTCGAAATCCATATCTTTGTGAGCGGCATTTACCCATTGTCGTACATGCACTCGATAAGCGTCACAAGCCGCCCATGGCCCACTAGGATTTTGTTTGCACCATTCAGACCCCAAAAATTGACCGGTGCGTAAACAACGGCAAACCAAATCCATGGCATCCTCTGTATCCATCGAATATTTTTGTAGATCGTCCTTGCATTTTCGTGTCCAAGGAATCAGGCTTTTGAAACCTTTCTCGCCCAAGAGAGCCAATACTTCTTCAGGCTGATAAAGTGGCCCGCCCGGAATGGCGCGATTGGCATTCATTGAAGCAGGCATAGAGCCGTTATAACGGCTAATGTTTATATTATTTACCATTATGGTAAGTCTAGCAAGAAAGATAATAAAAAGTTGTTCTGTCGAGAATGATGTTAGTCATTTACAAACTCTTCCATACAGTTCCAAGCATGGTAATTTATGTCTCCACCACCTCTTCTGCTAGTATAGTTCTTGAAGGATCGATCCATCTCAATCAAGAAAGATGCAGGATTTTCCCTGTTTAGTTTTTTCAGGTCTTGGGCATTGCTTTTTATTGTATAGAGAGCGCCGAGTGCCAATCCGGTTACTCCCAATGCCACAGTTGAGGCGGTTGGTATGTCCATAAAATGCGCAAAAACGGAAGGCGCTGGAAAGCCAATCATCTTCAAACCAGTCCATCCTTTTACTTTTATTATGTCCGCAGAATCTTGGTACTCATGCTTTGCTTTATTTAATGCCTTTACTTTGTCTCTTATGGCATCAAGTCTGATCTCATTAGCATCAATAATCTTTAGTTCTTCATGCAAATCATTCAAGCACTTTCTGAAGTTGGTTATTTCATCCGACCTTTTAATTCTAAAATCCAATATTTTATTAGCGGGAATTTCGGAAATATTAGTCGGAGTTATTTCGCCGACTAACAAGCAGAACAATCCAAATGGATCATCCACATATTCCGACATCATGTCGGGGCTCAATGAATAATCGATCTGACCGTCCAAATTAAAATAACTGGTACCTGTCCAAGCGCCCCAATCGCCAGTTATCATCGAAAAATTATTCTTCTTGGCGATAATAGAAGCCAGATAAAGCATGTAGTTTGAGGCAATTTCCGTAGGGATTGACATCCAGTCGTTATCATTTTGATATCCTGATTCTTCAAATAACTTTCTTACACGCTCATCGGTTTTCTCGACATGCAGTCTTGCCAATTGCTGCTCACCATCTGAATCACCGTCTAGTGCGGCGGCATCCCATTCTTCTAATTTACTCAGAAACTCGTCAGATGCAGACAGGGAATAAGGTGCAGGATCAATCATTCCCCCAACAGAACCTTCTTCTAATAAAGGATGGAGCTCTTCGTTATCATCAGGAATGACGTTATCAGGCACAATTCGATAAACGTGCTCATAGAACAGTGCCAAAGCCTTGGTTAAAGGCGCATTATGCAAGCCAATATGTGGGTAATAAAGGACATTTTTCTGCATATCGATTTCTTCAAATAATTGGTTAGTTAGTTATGTTTATTTACTCGACACCATGGGAACCAAGCTACCATCGTCATATTCCATAATCATAGTGGTAACACATAATGGATCTTGGGGTAACTCTAACCGGAATTGCTCGTAACCATCAGAACAACCGCGAAGTTGTTCAGGTAAAGACTTAGCCAAATTTTCTAGTAATTGGCTAAATAGATGGCTGTGAGAAATGGGGTCAGATAACATGGAAGCGGTCGCAATACCAGTCATTGTTTGACCATTAGGGTTGGTAATTTGAAAATTGGACGGAACTTTACACCATTCAGCAGACAAGAAATCAGTTCTTGAAAGTGCCCGAAGTAAAGCTAGTTTTTCTTCGTCATTACCGTCCATGACATAAGATTTTCCTGCCAATCGAGGAATGTAACCACCTTCGTCAACATAAGCCCATAAATTCAAAACTACCTCTGGTGATCCCAGCGTAGCGGCTTGAGCATGCTTGTATTTCATTGATCAGTTTCCAAAAATGTTAGCTAGATGATCTCAAACGAACTATCTGATAAGCTTATAAGAAGATTGACAAATAGCTATTCGAATATCATACTGGTTATATCTCATCAGCCAAAGGCTGAAGGAGTTGAGCCAACGCCATGTGCGTTGGCTTTTTTATTTGTAAGCCTGTTTTTTAGGGCTACAGAATACGGCTTTCATATTTTTTCAGTAACTTACGGCGTGTGTGGTCGTAATCCAGGTAATAAGCCGTTATCAAGCGTCGATTCCCATCCTTGTATTTTTTCATCACAATCAAGTAATCGTGATCTTTAAGCCATACATATGTATGAATATCCTTGTTACCCTCTTCATAATCCCAATGCAAAACTTCTGGTTCCGACAAGTTATCCAACATAGCTCTTGCCCACGGTAACCTCTCTGAACGCCTAAAGTCTGGAAGGCGATTGCCTGACTTTGGTGGATCTTCTCGCTCAACTAAGTGCCAGAATATTTCTTCCTTATCACGGTCTTTTTGTGGAAAGAACCAGACAGGATAACCGGCATAGTAAGCTTGGTTATCGATGAAATCGCGTTTAAACAAGGCATAAAGCGATTCCATAAGCGTTACTGACCACGGCGACATCTGAAACATCGTTGGTAACCATCCGGGTGGCTGACACATGGCTACACCTGTTGCGGCTGAAAAACAAACAGATTCAACTTTTGTTCAACTAGCGGCGTGGTACGCGACAACGAACGTCCCAATCGTTGCTCAATACGATTGATGACCGCCAGTTTTGCGTTGTTGCCAGAAAGGTTACGATGCTTATAAGTTATGGCTCCGGTAATTAGATCGGCCATTTGCATCAATTCCATTTCATGTGAATGGACATTTTGTAAGTGATGAATCATTTGGCTAGTGAAGTCGTAGACATTGTTACACAGCACTTCACGCAATTTCTTCAGTTTCAGACGGCTGCGAGTGTCTTTAATATCAAGATAAATATCGTATTGGCAATCAGGACTTAGGATCTTGTTCAGTAACGAAAAAATCATTTTGTAATAAAACAAGTCATGATTGCCCTGGTTAAATTGCTGGTGGTTGAGCTGATGCTTGTTTTGCACAACCAGGCCTCGATAATGCAGGGGGTGCTCAGCTATAAACCAATCGACAAGCTCGATATAAAAATCCTGTTTGGCTTCGGATACTTTCGCCCATTTCAATTCGCCCCGTGCATGATGCCTGGCTTTAATATCTCGTAATTCTTGTGCGAGCCGCCGCGCCTCATCTTTAGGGCACCAAATAGCGCCGAAAGCCATAATTGGCATACCGTCGTTTTCTAAATGGCACGATTCATCAATGTAAATATTAAATAAATGATTTTCTTTAATGTAATTCACTGTGTTTTATACTCTATGGTAATCCAGTTTGCCGGTTAGATTGAAAACGCCGTCTGAATAACAAACCATCATCAGTACTGGGATCAAGAGTTTCCCGCAGAAAAGGCAACTCCCTGAGCGAGCTTGGCGGCGGCGATGTAGTAGTCACAATGTATTGGAACGGCACTTGATCCGCATAAGCTTGCTGCTCTATTTGTTGAACCAACGAAAGCAGCTTTTCATAAAGCACCGGACTCATATCTGCTTCTCGTGGACAGTCATGAATAAGCAAACCAGGAAAAGCGCTACCTGAATCGGCACTATCCAAAAGACAGGCCAAATCTCCCAGCAGCACTTCCAGAACATAATAGGCTTCACCGCCATTTACTGACAGTTGAAACGGGTAATGTTCATCACGAATAACGAAGGTGCCTACTGTGTCGTCGGAAAATAGATGTTGCACCAAGGCGTTCATCAGTTCGTCCAAACGTTTTTGACGATTGCTTCGTTCTACTTGGCTCAGTTTGAGCCGTACAGTGGCAAAACCAATTTGGTCGGCAAGTTTCTTAGTATTTTGCTCTGATTGGCGAATCAATTCCCCCATCTCTGGAGAACCATACGCTTTTTCCCATCGTTCCAGTTCTACTAACAATCTAGTGCTGCGATTTACATCAATTAACGCAGTGTCTCGTCTGGTTTGAATGGACGAACAAATTTGCTCCAGTGAAACTATCCGGCTTTTTACTATCGAAATTTGAGGTTTGAGCCGCTCCATACCGGCCAAAGCATTATCGGTTCGCTCAGACCAATATTTCTCATCTTCCTGAAGTATCTTTTGATCGCGATGATCTTTTAGGCTGACAGTATCCTGCAGTTTTTTGATTTCATCTTTGAGATGAGTGCAGTTTTGGAAAGGAATATTAGCCTCTGAGCAAAAACCTACGCGCGTTTGCAGGACTTCACAGCGATTGGTAATCTTCTGGGCGGTTTGTTCATTGTGAGCCTTTACTTCCTCGAATAAGCCGATTTCTTCCTCGGCTTGTTGGAACTGCTTTTCTAACTCGAATAACTCCAAACGAAGTTTAAATAATTGATCATTGAAACGGTTCAGTTCTTTATCTTCTACCGATAATCTGCCTTGGGCTTTTTGCTGCGCATCGTTAACTTTGTCTTCAATCGATTCCTTGAATAGATCATCGGAGCGCAACGGTAAATCATCGCCAACTTGTAACCAAGCCCGTAATTCCGATTCGATACGGCGGCGTATCAAGTTTGGCTCCTGTTTTAATCGCTCGGTTTCTTGTTGTGATCGTTTCAGCTCTTGCTCGAACGAATGAATGCGAACCAATAATTCCGATTCTTCCTGTTTCAGTAGCCCCAACACTGCACGCATCAAAATAGGCGGGTCTTGTCTGGAGCGTTGAAAGCCGATGCCTTCACCTTCCCGCCAGGCAAAAAACGATTTGAAGCGAGCACCTTGGTCGCGTGTCAGCCAAGCTAACAGATGACGCCATTCTAGAGCTTGTTCGGTTTCGGGAATGGAGCGGGGCGATACTTTCGACATCATTTCTGTTGCCAAAAAACTTTCGAATTCCTTGTAAGATTTTTCGCTACTGCCATTAGCAATCAACGATTCCAGATCGCTACCGAACTCGACCAAGCCTTCTTTGTAGGCACTGAAATAACGGAAAATGCTGTAAGTCTGATCCTCGACATGAACAACCATACCGACGCCACCGTTCGGAAACTCGCCGGTAAGTTCTTCTCTAAGCGTCATCACCGATTTTGCATAATCGCCCAGGCAATACCGAATCAACAGGCAAAGCGAGGTTTTGCCGACACCGTGGCCTGCGGCGTGAACGCCGGTGTGGGTGCCTGAAGTCGGTTCATGCGCCCAAATCACATTCACCCCCCGGCGAAAGCCAATCGACCGAATACAGCACTCGGCTTTCGGTTCGCTGAAAATAGCCAAGCGCTCGATCCACAACCTCGGGCTATCTCGTTGTCCGGAAAGGTAATTGATGAGCTCTTCCATAAGGGCTTACCCGAAGTTGGCTGAAGATCGATCTTCGCCCAACGCGGAATCGTCTAGCCGGTTTAATTTTTCATCGGCAGCTTGCAACAAGGCTTGTGCCAGCAGCGGCATGTCGGTTTCGATAATCACGCCTTCCGGTGCCGAATTGGGTTGTATGCTCAAACCATTGCGATCAATTTTGATGACGCCAATAGCTTCAAAATAACGCAATAACGGTTGAATCCGTTCCAAACGTTCGGGCTCGAAAACACCGCTGTTGAGCAGATGTGCCAATACCTTTTGCGCCGGAACGGCTAACTGATCGATCATTGAGGGGCGTGAAGCCATCAGCATTGCCAAATCGAGTTGTCGCTGCAAAACCGATTCCCTTTCCCGAATGATCGCCAACAACAATCCGGCCAATTTGGCATCGGTTCGATCCCGGAGAATGCCTTGCGGCGAATAACTGTCCTCTAAATGCTGGCCCGGCAATGGCAGCAAAGGACTTTGGTAAGCAGCGCCTTTTTCTTTCGCCTTGGCCATTCGGTCGAAAGCATCGAGCACTAAACGACGGGTGCGATATTCGCCAAATTCTTTGAATTCGTTGTTTTTGAGGACGCGAAAGGTTTCGGATGGATAGTCGTTGCCCATTACGTCGGCGGGATCAAGGATATAGCGCAGTTCGTCGCGGCTTAGGCCGTAGGCTCTGGCATACCAGGCATCGAGCTCGGCGCGGAGTTGGGCGCGGCGATTGGGATTGAAAGTGAATGGCGGGCTATCGTAGCCGAGGTCTTGCGCCCAAGGTCGCAGGTCGTGAGCGGTATAAGTGAGCTCCAAAACACGAGGAACAATAAAACTCAAGCCAATTTCGGTGTAAAAACTGGGAGATAGTATGGGAAGTTGTTTGACAATGTAGTCAGATAGATGTGTACCACCTAATGCTTGGCGAACCACATAGTCACAAACTAATGAATTTAAATTAGATAGCAATGCAGCAGCAATATTGGCAGAATTACTTAATGTAACCACAACCCTCATTGTGTATGCGACACCTATTCTTGGCAACACACTCGCAATCATGGTGCGCTCGTTTGTAGCATTAGTTATATCTCGAAACCCTAATAGCCAATTATGAGACCATCCCTTATCTTCTAAGCGTTGTTCAACTTCCTTTTTGTCCACCCAATATCGTGGGGTAACGGAGAAAAATGGGTTTTGTTTATTAATTAGAGTTACTTGGTTTGAGTCACCTTTTTCAGTTTGCATTTGGTAACTTGCCCATCGGTGATCGAACTGGTGTATGTGCTTACCTTCCCAGACAGGCTCAGGATGTTCAACTGTAATCGATTTAACGGATGAATCGATAACAACACCATCTCTAATGTCGTTAGTCAGGTGAAATAGACCCTGTCTTATAGAAATACCCCATGGATTTATCGCTGGTTCTTCTGCACGCGCTTCTCGGATCAATACCGGCACCCTCTGGTAAATCTTGCTCGTCAATTCGGCATCCATACGAGAGCGAAACACAGGACAAGTCAAGGTGTTAGGGTTAATAATTTGAAAATTTTCTTTCCCTAGGGAGAATCTCCTTCGTGAGTCGTGAAGCTCCTCAACCTCAAGAATATAGTGGGCTAGTTCAACTTCATTCGGTTGATAACCTAGGGTAACAAGTGAGAACGGTGTATCAGGATGAACAGCAGGAAAAATGCGTTTAGCATTATCAAAACCAAATAGTGAAACAAGCTTGTCGTTACTGACAACCCAAGAAAAATAGCGTTTTGTAGAATCATCAGTGGCAATTCCAGAAGGAACGATGAATCCCGCGCGGCCCTTTTCTGAGGTTATCTGGGTAATAGTTTCCGCAAACAGCGCATAGGTATTGACGTCACCCACCCCAGTCAACGGATAACGTCCGCCGTCGTCACCTTTGACGTGGGCAAACACGCTGGCGGCTTCGGCGGTACGGCGAGCGCTAATGAATTCTTGGTACAAGCGTTGTTCGACTTCGCATTCATGAGAGGCTTGTTGTAATTCAGGATAAAGCTGCTGCGCCAAAATGCCTTGGGCTAACCACTCAATGCGTTGCGCCCGTTCGGCTTTGTTTTTGGCTTCCGCGACATGTCGGTTGCGGGTAGCGAAAAACTCTTCTTCTTGCAATTTGATGCGTTCCCACGGCGGATTACCTAGCACGCAATCGAAACCGCCTTTGGCAAATACCTGAGGGAAGATCAGCGGCCAATGCAAGACCCTCGCTTCGGCACACAGCTGTCTGGCGGTTGCCAAGCGCTCGGTTTGACAAACCCCATGTAGGTCAGCGGCAGATTGCTCAGTATACAGTTCCAGATACAGGTTTTGGCTGGTCGGCGTGGTGATTTTGGCCTGCTCGTCGGTTTTGGGTGCCAGAAATGCGCCGACTAATAAATCGGCGGCATGGCCGAGCTTATGTTCTTTGGCATGCTGCAAAAACTCGCGGTAGGCGGCTTCCTTGATCGCAGCTTGCTTCGGTGTCGAATCCGGCAGATTTTCCAGCGCTTCCAACTCAGATAAACCGGCGGCATCATCGATAGCAATATCGAGGTTGCGGTTGTTTTTGAGTTTGCAGAAAGCTTTAAGTGCCTCTTTGTTGGCTTTGGCTATTTCCTTGCAAACGGTTTTGTCGTCCCCGGACAAAGGTTTGAAGGCAGCATCACGTATACCGGACTGTAGTTGCTTGAAATCGGTCAAGCCGATCAGCGCATCGCCGCAGATCAAATGATGATCCAAGAACGACAGCGCCAAGCCTTCTTCGAAACCTTCCAGCCACAACGCGGTGCGGGCCAGTTCGATAGCCATCGGGTTGCGGTCAACGCCGAAGATGCATTTGCTAATGACTTCCCGTAGCGCATGGCGATAGTCTTGCGGTTTGACCGCATCATCCTGAGTCCGCAGTGCGGCTAAACGTTCCGCCAGCCGACGAGCCGCTGCCAATAAAAAGTGTCCACTACCGCAAGCTGGATCAATTACTTTGATATTGAGCAATGCTTCTGCGGGTTTCGGATGATTGGTAACTCGTTCTTCAATCACCGGGTCGAGGGCAGATTTAATCAACTCCTGCACCAAACTGTCCGGCGTATAATAGCTGCCGGTGGTTTTTCGGGCGTTGCCTTGGGTACTGCCTTCGCTAGTCAAACCGACAAAACCGAACTGCCGGGCGGGAATGTCGATTTCCGGTACCAGTTCCAGCAGGCTTTCATAGACCGAACCGAGTTCTTCCGTGCCCATGTTGCGGTAATCGACCGGGGCCAAATTGCCGCTGACATTCGACCAGCGTAATTGTTTGACGGCTTCCAGCAAATTGGCGTTGCTTAGGCTACTGGTGTCCAGCTCGGTGCATTGACTGACGGCAAACAAGCCACTTAGCGCCGGTAATGCCAGACGCGATTCGCCATGAGCCAAGCTACGAAACACGATGCGTAACGCCTGCCATTGGTCATCGAACGGGTTATGGGCGTGGCGGCGCAAACAGCGGGTGCGCAAACGGGCCAACGCGTAACCCTCGGCATAGGCTTTGCGGGCGGCAATCGCGGCAGGTGTATCGTCGTCGGTATGCAAAACGCCGCGTTCTTCTACAGTGAATAGAAAAATTAATCGATACACCAAACGCAGCAATTGCTGGAAATAGTCTTCCTTACTCAAGCGGCCTTCCAATAAATCGAGGCGCAGTTTATCGTTGGCTGGGTGTTGGATAAAACCGTTGCCAAGTTGGAGCAAGGCGTCAGTCACACCTTGGCGCAAGCCATCCCGCACACGTGTGCCTTCGCGTTGACCTTCACCGCGCCAAGTTTCCCAAATACAATCACCGTGAATGCCTGCACGACTCGCATGCAGGATACGCCAAGCCATTTCGAATTCGGCAAAGCGCTGGCCGTCCAGCATGTCTTGCAGATCGAATTCCAAAAAGCTGGGGCGTGTCAAGGTATTGGCATCGCGCAACAGGCGGCATTGCTTGCCATTGGTGACGATGGCCCAGAGATGATCTGCACTGGCGTTGAGAAATTCTTGCGCCAACTGAAAGGCGCTTTTTTTGCGCGCGCCGCTGCCAATGATGGCAAAACGCGGATCGGGTTCGTCCAGACCGAATATATGCGGAGCTATGACGACAGGAATGGTGTTACCCGCCAAAGCGGTAATTGGGTAATGACGTTCACCCACCGCTAGTCCGCTGACTAATTCAATAGGCTGATACGCCAAAGTATCGCGCAGCAGGTCTTGGACAAATTTAATCGTAGCTTGGGCATGATCGATGTCTTTACGATCAAGATTGGTCGAAAACTGTTTCCATTGCGCCGAAGCAATCTGGAAGGCGCGGCTGTATTCGTCTTTGAGTTTAAGACCGGCTGGTATTTGATAATCAGCTTCGGATTGCTGTGTGGCTATTCCACGTGCGGCTTTTTCCAGTTGATCGGGCAAGAAAAGCCCGCCTTCCAAACGTAGGGTTGGCAGGTTCAAGACAGTGGAATGGTTTTTTCTGACGCGTTTCATAATGTTTCCTTACTTGTTTTCTTACAGCGCGTCCGGCAACAAAACGTAAACGCCGATAATGTCCACAGGCAAACACGGATTGACGCTGTATTGACCGACATCGCGCGCCGCTTCACGCACACGGCGATGGTCAGCTAATAAGGCTTCGGCGCGTTGCCCCGCAAGTTCTTCAACACGACTGACTTGTGATTGGATAAAGTCCAACGCTTGCTTGATTTCACGTTGCATGACTTCGGCAGGCAGGTTGCCGCTGGGTTGGCATTTGAGCAGCGTATCAGCGTTTTCATCAATCAACCATTCCGGTTGGGTACGACCGCGCACAGCCAAGGTAACGGTTTCTTCTGCCATCAATTGATAGGGCTGGCGACGGCGCACATAGCTGAGTTGATGACGTAAGCGCAGCAAGTATAACGTGGTGACCACGTCAACTGCTTCTGTTACCGTTGCCGCACAACGGGCGGCTAAGGGCTTTTCGCCTAACAATGCTTCTTCCAGCAGATGTTCGGCCAGCAAGGTGACGACCGGATGGCTGCGATGCAGTTCAGTGAAATTCAGTATTAGAGGTTTTTCGATGCCTTCGTCGGCCAGGCGTTGTTTAAACACTTCTGGGAAGTGTTGCGGCAACAGTTTGAAGTTGTTGCGTTTGCCTGTTTCCAATGGTGCATTCAGCCTGGCGCAAGCGGTTTGTACGAAGCGTTTGACGTCTTCCTCGGTGCCCAATGCCGTTTGCTGTTTTTCCCATTCCGGCATGACTTCTTCCGGACGAATACGGCGCTGAGCAAACACGGTACGGTTGGCTTTAGCTTTTTCCAGAGCGTCGTGCCATTGAGCTTGTAGTGGTTTAAGCGGTGCTTCGGCTTCCTCGAAATCGAATAAACTAAATTGCTGTGGGGCTTTCGATGATTCACCGCGTTTCATCAAGGCGGCCTTGACCAATGCTTGATTGATGCGGGTTTCATCTTCCGGCATCGGTACCAAGACGCCAAGTTCTTGTTTAATGGCTTCTGCTTTACGCAGGATCACGTTCAACACAAAACCATCGACCGGATTATCTTGGCCATAGAGCATGGAACAGCGTACTTGCGGTGCTTGCTGACCAAATCGATCGACACGGCCTTCGCGTTGTTCGTGGCGAGTTGGGTTCCAGGCGAGGTCGTAATGGATAACGGCGGTAAACAAGTGTTGTAGGTTGATGCCTTCCGATAAGCAATCGGTTGCCACCAACAGGCGTTGATCAGCGTCATCCATGGCTTGCACGCGTTGTTCGCGTTCCTCGGGCGTATATTCACCGGTTACCGATTCAATAGTTACCGCCGGGAATTGCTTGCGCAGATGTTCGGCTACGTAATGCGCGGTGGCAACATAACGGCAAAAAATGACGGGATAATAGCCCTCTGCTAGTAGGTGTTTGACCTGGTCAATGAGCACCGCCAGTTTAGGATCGCCAGCTTTACCGTTGAGGCTTTCCGCCTGCGATATGAGGTGTTGCAAGCGTTCTACATCTTGCCATTGTGCGGGCGGCTCTAGGTCACTACCGGCCAAATCGTCGGCTTGGCCATCGTAGAGTCGATCATCGGTCAGGCAATTCTCGTTATCCAAGGCACCGGCCAATCGGGTATTCAAGGCTTTCACCGCTGCGGCAGGCGAAGAAGCTACGCAACGCAACAAAGCAAGCGTGGCATACCAAATCAGTCGGGCATTGCCGTTGCCCGCTGCTTCGACCGATTCAGCTAGTTCTCGGCAATAGCTTTGCACGTCATCGAAGAATTGCCCCCACGCCCCGCTGAGTTGGTAGGTAATTTCGGTAGTCATGCGTTTGGGGAAACCACGAGTATCCTGCCATTCGTCGATATCCTTGCGGCGGCGCTGGACGAAGTGACGGGCCAGTTCTTGTCTAAGCGGATCGTTGACGGAAGTTTTGTGTTTCAGTTCCGTGAATTTGGGACTGAGTAAGGACAACAAGTTGTAGAAAGCTTCTTCATCGCCGGAATGCGGTGTCGCGGTGAGCAACAGCAAATGACGTTCCTCATCGGCGACCAAGCGCTGCAACAGTTCGAAGCGCAGTTGCTTACCCTGGCCACTGTTGGCACAAGTATGGGCTTCATCAACGATGATGCATTCCGGTGCGATAGTCAGGAAGTGTTCTCGGTGACGCTCGCTTTTGATGTAATCCAAGCTCACAACGACACAATGATGGTGGTCGAACAGACTGACACCATGCGGCAATTCTCGCTCGATGCGAGCGGCACTGGCGGAGGTTAGCGCGACCGCTTGCAAATTGAAGCGTTCCGCCAACTCGCTCTGCCATTGATCGACCAGATGCGGCGGGCACAGTACTGCCAAACGGCTGATTTCGCCCCTATCCATTAACTCCCTTACGATCAAGCCTGCTTCGATAGTTTTACCGATACCTACGTCATCGGCGATTAGGAGCCGAACGGTGGTTAGGCGCAATGCCATCAATAATGGAACGAGCTGGTAAGCACGTGGTTCGACAGCGATATTGCCAAATGAGCGAAACGGGCCGCCACCGGCACGCAATTTCAAACGCAAGGCATCCCGCAGTAACAACGCGGCGGCATGGTTGCCTGGTTTTTCGGGATCGGGTACTGGGAATTTGGCGGGCTCAACGGGTTGAAACTCCAGTTCCGGTATCAGGGCGATGATTTCATCATCCGCGCCCCCCAAGGGGCGAAGGCGTAACCAGTCAGCTTTTGATTCGGGTTGTACGACCCACTCACGTCCACGGGCGCGAACGAGGTTGCCGATACTGAAATTGGCGGCAGGCATATTCATGCAATGTTCTCTTATTTTCTACCGATGAGATCGGTGTATTGGGCAAATAGGCTTGGCCATTGATCCGGCACTGAGAAATCCAGCACTTGCCAGCCTTTGTCTTGTAATTGATTTTTTAATTCGTCGTTTATTGCTTCGACAAACACCAAGATCCGCTGGGCTTTGTATTGTCCGGCGGCAGTGGCTTGGCCTTGATTGATCGGCACCTCGATTGCATCCGGCTGCTTAAGGCTAGCTTGTTGCAACGCGGCAAGCCATTGCTCGGTCAAACCTGATTCAGTGGTTGGCACTTGTTCAACATTAGATGTCGGTTCTGTCGGAATTACTGTTGCGTATGCCAGACCGAGCAGTATTTTCAAGGCATCTTGATTACGGCGGTCGATGTTTTCGTGATCTGGCTGGTTGAAATACGACAGCAAGCACTGATAGCAACCGGCTTCACAGGTGCTTTCACCAGCTGTATTTTTTCTTTCCTGTTGCAGCAATGCATCCAGATCAGTGGCTTGATCGACATTATCGAAGTGCATCAAATTTAATGCAGCTTTGGCAACCCATGCCAAGCTGGTCGGCTCGCTAATCAAGCGCGTTAATACTCCAGCGCCCCCTTCGGCGGCTTCATAAAACAGCAGGGCTAATCGATCGTCACCATTCGGCAGTGACTCGACGACCAATTCAGATTCCTCAATTTGAAAGGTTTGTTCGATGCCACGCTTGAGTGCCGATTGCAATGTCGCCATAGCTTCGATAGACAGCGGTTTTGGCGACGGATTGGGGGTCAGAATCAGCACATTGCGATGATCTTCAACAAACGGAACAATGCGTTGATTAGGAACTTTTTCTAATAATGCTTCGTCGTTGCCACCGTCATCATTTTGGTTTGGGTCATCTTGTTTACTCCAGACGCCTGTGATCGGGTTGATATAAAAACCTAATTGATTTTTGTCCTTACGCCGCCGCCAACCACGATTTATCCGCCAAATCCGAGCAGCAGGTGAATAGATAATCTCGCACAAGGTTTCGTTGTTATGAACTACCTGAGCTGTTTGTTTTTGCTGTTCACCATTGATTCCCGGCAAGAAGCGATAGGTGGTTTGCAATTCAAAACCTTGGCGTTGGCGTTCTTCGTCATTGATCGAAATGCGCTCAACCGGCAGGGTCTCGACGGTTTCGATACGGTAGAGCTGGTTGACCCAATCGCTTTCCGTCAGTAAGGCATCGCAATTCTCACAACGATTTTCCAAAGGGGCGGAACCGTTTTCATCGCCTAAATGCCCATAACCGCATTGACTGCAAACCAGCGCTGAGACTGTTCCAAGTGTGCTGTTGCTGGATACATGATCAGCTGAGCCAACATTGAGCTTGGCTCGAACCACGCGGTACATGCGGCCTTCGTGATAAATCAAACTACGAGGACCAAATTCGGATAGAGCCAGAAAGCGCGGACGGCTAACCATTGAGCCTTCATCATCCTTACCATTATTGGTCGCGCCACCACGGGCAGGTATCCAAGCCATTAAGGGTAGGCGCGGAAAGTTGTAGCCAGGTAAAAAGCCTTGGCTGGCAAGATAGCGATAAGTGTAAAAATCCGAGTTTTGCGTGTTACTGCTTTTGAGCAAGATGGAGTATTGGCGCGCGGCATCACCATAGCGACGACGAGCGTTATCACGGTCGCTATTGGATGCGGTATGACTTTTAACAATGCTATCACTCATATCCATTTGCTTACGTGTCGCTTCAAATAGGTTACGCCAGCGATCTAGCGCGGCAGTAAAGGCTAGAGGAGAATCGGTGATAATCTGTTCTACAAAACCATCATGAAACCAGCCTGAGTTTTTGATCTCGGATTCAAGCTGATCGATAACACGTTGTGCTGATTGTTTAGCCTTAGCCAATACGTCGGGACTAGTGAATCTCGCCAATAAATCCGGCTTGATTGGCTTATCGTCTTGTTCCAGATCGATCAACGGTGCAATACTGCTATCAAGCTCGACCTCGCAACACGCAAGCCAAACGGCATGTAAATGGCTTTCCACTAAATCACGGTTTGCCAAATCCAAAGTTGGTGGCTTGACGATGCCATGCACCATTTTGTCGGCATTATGGAAAAACCATTGATCGTGCGGGCTTTGGGCAGCGCAATAAGTGATAACCAAAGCTTGTTGGCCGGAACGTCCGGCTCGACCGCTTCGTTGCGCATAATTAGCCGGTGTCGGCGGAACGTTGCGCAGGTAAACGGTATTCAAAGCAGAAATATCGACACCAAGTTCCATCGTCGGTGAGCAAAACATCACCGGCAAACGCTCCAGGGGGGCTTCATGAGAGGGATCGTTGGCCCAATCGTGCCTGTCTTTTTCAGTAAAGCGAAAACGTTGTTCTAAAAGTTGTCTACGCGCGGCATCAACTTGCGCTGTGTGTTCATGTGCTTCGAAGTCAAACAGCGGGTGGCTGGGTAATTTTAACATTTCAGCCATTACTAGATAGAGCTGGCGGAAAAATGTGTTGGTTTTGCTAGAGTCGGTAGATACCACTGGTTGAGGTGTACACCAGTCCATGGCGGCTGCATTCAATCGCCAACCCAAAATCGAACTATCGATGGTGTGCTTGTGAACGTAGCCATAATTGGCCGCCGCATGTAGTAACGACTCAAGGACATCTACTATTTCTTGTTCTTTCCATGAGGAAACCTGGCTTGTGAATGGCGATTTTTTCCAGAATTCGGCACGTTTGATTTGCTTTGCAATACGTGAACGAGGGCCTGCGCTTACCAAATCAGCACGAGGCTTACCTTTGTATTCCGGGCGTTTACCCAAAATCAGGTATTTTGCAGTTGCGAGCGACTCGTCGGGCGCAAACGCCCAGCGTTCATTAAGATATTGATGTGCGGTAGTCTTGGCCTTATCTTGTTCAACGGCATCCAGGTAACGGCTTTCTAAACAAAGGGCTCCGCGCATTTCATCAAAGACTAACTGACAAAATGCAGCACGGTTTTCAGGCGACAAACTGTGTAACACTGAGCCAAGTTTGCCGAATACTGAATTATCGGCGCAGAATTCGTCTAAGTTACGGTACTGAATGGTTAGTAAGTTGAGTTGATCCAGGTTCGGGTTGTTGAAACGCCATCCACGGCGTAAATCCCTTAATAATCTATAGCCCAGTATGAAACGTAATGTGCGTTGCGCTTCCGTGCGAGCTAATCCCATTAATTTAGGTGTACGTAAATATTCGGCCAAAGTAGCTGCATCGATTCGCTGAAAACCCAATGCTTTGAACACCTCATCGGACAAATTCTCTTCCGTTAATACGCCCGAATTATTCTGTAAACCTGCAAGCAAACCGGCACGAAGAGTCAGTAAGAATACGAAGTCATTGAAATGACCCGCTTGCAAGGCTGCATCCTGTCGGTTATCAGTAAAACCAAGTAATTTTCTGGGGTCGGGGATGCCTTCTGGTATGTTGGTTTCCGCGAATAATTGACGCAAAGCACTGAGCGCCAGCATGGTTGTAGCGGACGAACGACCTTCACCGGATAAACTTGCTAATCGGTTAATGTCTTTACCATGAGCTTCATGGACGAAGCTACAATTCAGACAGAAGCGGAATTTACCGGGGATAAACCAGTAATGCTCGCCTTGCCCCTCTTTACCCTGAGCATCGACAAGAGTAGCAATAGGAACCACTTTTTTATAGTTGCTTTTAATTTTGGGCTCAGCCTTACTGAAATCAAGCCAAATCTCTGGTAAGTCTTCTAGTTGACCTTGATATTGTTGGTTTAGGGTTGATGGACACAAAAAGCCAAACTTTACGTCTTCGTTGTCATCAGCACTAATGTCGTCAATTTCTCGAGGTTTATAATGAACGCTGCCTTGCTCTTCTCGCCACACTGGATGGTATTCCTGTCCACATTCTCGGCAGAAATGGATGGGATATAACAAAACTGATTCATTTTGCCGTCCAGGAGCGAAACGTTGGGCATCCAAGGTTATATGGCGTTCACCCGGTAATTCCAACGTGGCGTGAACTTTTCCAGGACCGCTAATAAACTGATGTAGTTTGAATGCAAAGGGTGAGCGTCCTTGTGGCGTTACAACTTCATGCTGCACAGCAATAAGAAAATTTTGTAAACCTATTTTAGCAGCATCAAGTGAACAACCAGCATCCTGGGCTAATCGTGCCGATGCTTCTGATAAACTGATCGGTTTAGCTCTATGGGGTTCACCTTCGGGGGGAAGCTCAATGCCCAAATTTAATTCGATCCAGATAGCCAGAGGGTCTTGTTGAAATGCCTCAAAAGTAGGCCATGCAAACTCAGATTTGGCAATATGCTCAGATAATTGGCTACGAACAGACACAACATCTTTAGACGGATCAGTAACACGCTCCAATGTTTCACGAATGATGTCGTTAGCTGAAACCGGTGTGCCAAACAATTTACTGGAAACCTCAGCAACGGTTTGCATTTGATCTGATACGCTACCCGTGCTCGACATGGTGGCGGACGTGCCTATACAAATCATTTCACTAGCATGTAATCGTTCGCGCAGCCGACGCACTAATAACGCAACATCAGCACCCTGGCGGCCACGATAAGTATGTAATTCATCTAGAACTAAAAATTTGAGTCCCTTGCAGTGTTCAACAACTCTACGATCAGTATCTTCAAACCGCGTCAGAATCAACTCCAACATCATGAAGTTGGTTAACAAGATATCCGGTGGATTGACTGCAATGGCTTCACGTTCAGCAATAGATTCTTGACCTGTATAGCGTGCGACAGTAAAGGGTTGCTCAGTGAGTTCATAACCTTCCAAGAATTTATTTAATTCTTCAAGCTGGCTATTTGCCAAAGCGTTCATTGGATAAATGACTATAGCTCTAGTTCGGGCCATCGGATCGACTGCTTTCTCTTTAAGAATCTTGTCAATCACAGGAATAAAGAACGACAACGACTTGCCGGAGCCGGTACCTGTAGTTACTACGTAACTTTGGCCAGATTGGGCTTGGGCTATTGCCTGTAGCTGGTGAGTGTATAAATGCAGTGGTTGCGGATTTTTTTCTTGTTTCCCAACTTGGAATATTTCAGCACATTGCTTCTGTAAAATACCTTGTTCAGCGAGCTCTTGTACAGTGGATTGGCGCTTGTAATTGGGATTAATTTGAATTAGTGCTTCTGGCCAGTATCGGCCATCCTTATATTGACTTTCGACTTCTTGAATAATATCTACGGCAGCGATACGGGTGAAACTGCGTGAAAAAGAGCTGTAGTCGGAGATGAGCTCGTCACGAAATTCGAAAACACTTTTCATTTATAGCAAAGTCCATTGATTATTATTAAATGGGATAGCCAGTTAGCTTTTCTACCCACTATGTTATGGCGCCGCTAATGATAGCCATGGCCAATTCCCTAGCCCATTATCCTCTATGCCATAAGGTCATGATATTTGGTTATATGGCCATTCTATCGTTAGTTTTATTGTATCAAAGAAAAGCTAGCTAACTTCTCTTAGAGCTTGTTCAATATCTGCTGAGTGATTAATAATAGAGGGCATGAGAAAAGTGTACCCCAGCGACATCAGTCGCGAACAGTTTGAACCGATCAAAGCCCTGCTGGAAAATGCCCGCAAGAAAACCC
>Ga0208265_100238_pt1 | contig 26281 bp, 25 predicted proteins | sample LakWasMet44_HOW7_2_FD_183882 | JGI IMG/M metagenome (GOLD analysis project Ga0208265, IMG submission 183882) | Freshwater sediment methanotrophic microbial communities from Lake Washington under simulated oxygen tension - Sediment Metagenome... | ecosystem: Environmental > Aquatic > Freshwater >... | reverse complement strand
CTAAGTTAGAAGCTTGCACCGAAATCACAGGATTTGTTGTATCGATGATGGTAAAAGTAGCAGTAGTTGCAGCACTGTTTCCACAAGAATCAGTAGCTGTAAATGTTACCGAAGCTGAACCCGTTGCACCACAAGTACCTGAAACCGAAGTAAAGTTGTTAGTCCAAGTTACATTCGAGCAGTTATCGCTAGCTGAAGCACCACCGTTAGAAGCTAACCAAGCGTTAAGTTGAGCCGTATTTCCATTTCCATCACATTGTACTTCTAAGTTAGAAGCTTGCACCGAAATCACAGGATTTGTTGTATCGATGATGGTAAAAGTAGCAGTAGTTGCAGCACTGTTTCCACAAGAATCAGTAGCTGTAAATGTTACCGAAGCTGAACCCGTTGCTCCACAAGTACCTGAAACCGAAGTAAAGTTATTAGTCCAAGTTACATTCGAGCAGTTATCGCTAGCCGAAGCGCCACCGTTAGAAGCTAACCAAGCGTTAAGTTGAGCCGTATTTCCATTGCCATCACATTGCACTTCTAAGTTAGAAGCTTGCGTTGTGATAGTTGGATTCGTGTTATCGATTATTGTAAACGTTTGTGTTATTGTTTGAGTACTACATGAAGTAATTATTGTATATGTTCTTGTTACTACAAGAGGACAACTACCATTTGAAGTGTCAACATAAGATATAGTGTAATTTAATTGATTATTTGATACATTTCCACCGGCATTAATAAAATCTTGAAGACTAATATTAACAGGTGTTTCACTATATACTAATGGAGTAATTGCTGAAGAATTACAGCCATTTATATTAACGGATTGAGGGGATGTAATTGTTGGACTTCCAACGATGTTAATTTTTAAAGTATAGTAACAACCATTTGCCTTTGGTGGTAGAGCGTAGTAATTGAAACTTCCTAAGGTATTTGGAAATGGATTTGAATTTGTATATTCAATTGTACTTCCATTAACGGGATAACTGTTATAAAATTGTGTACCAATAGGATAGTTTGACGCAATCGAATTAAATGGCACTTGAGATATAGGACTACAATAATTAAAAACTAATTCGGTAATAGTATTTTGACAGTTTTGATTAATGAAGTTTGTAGCATCAATCATTGTCGTTATAGGATTTAAAATAGGATCTCCAATACATAAACCACTTGTAACATATCCTTGAATAAAAGGTTTATTTATAATTTGTATTCCTGTAATAGCACCAATTCCATTTATATAACCAAATAAGGATGCAGAAGGTACACAATTTGGATTTTTTAATAAAAAGCAATCCTCAGTTATTTTTATTTTATATTTTAATTCTCCTAAGACTGTTGTAGGAGTTGCTGGAACAGGTAATGTTCCAATGTCCCAAATAAGAGTACCTGATGGACCATCGTTTGGATTAAAATAAATATTATTTGGAGTTGGTAGCGGACTAAAATTAATAACACCGTTTTGACTTCCATTTACAAATGTTGCTGTATATGGTAATTGAATTTTTATTTGAGCGTTATTTATATTTTCAGTTCCTTCATTAAGTATTTTAATGGAGTATTCAATTTCTTGACCTGGAGTAACAGTTGTCGTAGAAGTCGCTGGAACACCATTAATGGTTACTAAAGACATGACTCCTTCAGGGTCTGGAATGTAAGCGTCTACAGCCATTGCAGCCATAAAAATTACATAGGTATCTTGAGTTGAGCCATATCTAAGTGTTGTGGATGTTTGATTGTTTGCAATTACAGAGTTACTTGGATTAGGAATATTAAACATTGAAATATCTAGTCCCGTATTGTTAACTAAATTAGGATTTCTTGTATTTCCTCCAGTTTGAATGGAAGAATTAAAGAAATTATTAGTTGAATTACCAGTGTGGTTTAAAGCTTGCCAATTGTTATCACTAGATCTTTGTATATTGAAATAGTCACCACTAATACTTCTATCACCTTCACCTGCCATTAAACCAAGTTTAACATTAACTTGACCTGTTTGAACCGCATTAAATCCTGAAATAGGAATTTGGTGGCTTAAAGTTGAGTTTCCTTGTACATAGGCGTGACCATCAAAAACAGTGATATCTCTCCATTTCATTTTTGAATTTTCATAGACAACAATAATTCCCCAACCTCCATAATAACCAGTTGAACCACCATTTCCTTCAACTAGCGCTATATCAGCCACAGTATATTTACCTATTCCATTTGCTTTTACGTATTCAGTAATTTCAGCAAAAGCTGAATACATAAAACCATCAGAGTTTTGAGGATAATATATATCGTTTGTATTTGCAGTTATTTCAGTATATGATGAAGAAGTAGGACCTTTAAGTTTAACTTTTCTTTTATTAAATGTTTTAGTTACTGAATTTTTAGTCACATTAAAAATATCGGGACTATTTGAGCCATCCGATGATCTTCCCGTCCAGTATAAACCAGCAAAAACAACTTTAGAACATTCTGGAACAGCACCATTTTCAGTTGAAAATGTTAAATTAGCGCTTGAAGAATTAAATGTATTTGAGTCACCATCTATATCAACATAAATCATGTTATTATTACTATTGGGCTCATTAACATCGTAATTATTCAATGTTAAATTTGTATTTCCTATCAAAGTAAAATCACCTTTAATATTATAAATACTTGTAGAAGGGGAAGCAATAGGTTTGCGTGGAGTAAAATTGACTCTTACCTGAGAATGCATTACAATACTTATCAATAAAAAGAATATTATGATAATATTTTTTCCACTAAAACTTACATCTTTAGAGTAATTTTTTGTTTTCATTTTTTTAAATTTATTGTGGAACACTTATCTGATAGGTGATAAATAAATTAGGATTATTTACATTCAGTACTGAAAATACACTTTGGTAATCAGTTTCAATAATTACATGAAGTAATTCTAAATTTACTAAAGAATTCAAAGAAACTAAATCAATTGGGCTAATATTGTTTCTAATTCTTAGTATACAATATTTTAAATTTGACAGTTCTACTGCACTTAATTGATTTATTTTATATAAATTTTCGTAACGAATGTCTAAAATAGTTCCTCCATTAGAATTATTAGAATTTCTTGAAAATTGATTGGATTCTAGTTGAACTAAATCTGTTGAATTTAAAACTACAGAAAGTGTATTCTTAAGTTCTTGATTTGATTCAAAATTAATATCGTTACAATTATAAATTTGTTGGGCTCTAATACTTATTGTAGAACACATTAAGAAAAGAGAACAAAATAATAATGTTCTAGTTTCAATTTTTAATGGACTTTCCATAATAATAATTTTAAAAAATTAATAATTACAGTAAGCTGATTTTAAGGTTTGGTTTAGGGGATGAAAATGAAGTTAAGTTTAAAAGAGAAAAATGGGGAATTGAATATTTAACACTGCTAAATTACTCAAAAACCAACACTTAGTTAGCTTTAGGTGGGGGTTTTCGATAAAGTGCTAAAAATAATCTATTAACTAACTTAAAATTAATAAAAGCTTTAACTTCTAATTCAAAAAAAAAGTAGTAATTTGAATCTCTAAACTAATAACTATGAAAAATTTAATACTTATTAGACATTCAAAGTCGAGTTGGGATGCACCGGTTCAAGATATTGACAGATCTATTTCCCAAAGAGGTGTTCGTGATGCCCATTTAATAGCTTCAAAAACTCATCAAATTTTGCCTTCATCTTATATTGTGTGGAGCAGTAAAGCAAAACGAACGCAAGAAACAGCATTCATTTTTTCTCAATACCTTTCTATTCCGCTTGAAACTATCCATTTTTCAGACGATTTGTATACGTTTGATTCTAAAAAACTCGAAAAAAGCATAAAAAAATGTGAAAATTTATATGATAGTTTAATTCTTTTTGGACATAATGAAGCTATTACAAAATTTGTTAATAAATTTGGAGACCTTTATATAGATAATGTCCCAACATCTGGTGTTGTTGCTTTGCAATTTGATACGGATGATTGGAATACGATTTCAAAAGGACAAACTAAAGCAACATTATTTCCAAGCCAGTTTAAAAATGAACAATCCCACAAATAATTATATAGATAGAGAAAAAAGTTGGTTAACATTTAATGCAAGAGTGCTTCAAGAAGCCAATGATGAAAATGTACCTTTATTAGATCGATTTCGTTTCCTTGGGATTTTCTCGAATAACTTAGATGAGTTTTTTAGAGTTCGTTATGCAGCCATTCGTCGAATGAGTCTTGAAACTACTGAAACTGAAAAAATTCTTGGAGTTCCCGCTGAACAATTACTTAAAGAAATTACCGATATTGTTATCGAACAGCAATCGGAAAGTTTACGAATTTTAAGCGAAATCGAAAAAAAACTCGAAAATGAGAACATCTATATTATTAACGAAAAACAAGTTAATACAGAACAAGAAGTTTTTATTCACGATTATTTCATCCAAAAAGTTAGTCCAGCTGTAGTAACGATTATGTTAAATGATTTAGAAGAATTTCCTCTTTTAAAAGATACTTCTGGATATTTAGCGATTAAATTAGTTATGAAATCAGAATCTCAAAACGAAGAGATTAAATATGCGGTAATCGAAATTCCAAATACAATAAACCGATTTGTAGTTCTTCCTTCAAATTCTGATAAACAGTATATCATTCTTCTTGATGATGTTATCCGTCTTAACTTAAATAGTATTTTTAATATTTTTAATTACAAGACGATTTCAGCCCACATGATTAAAATTACTCGCGATGCTCAGTTGGAATTTGATAGTGATTTGAGTAAAAGTTTAATGGAAAAGATTTCCAATTCGGTTAAAGAACGAAGAGTGGGAGAACCTGTTCGTTTTGTTTACGACCAAGCTATCGGTAAAGATACTTTGGAGTTTTTCCTTAAAGGAATGAATATTCTAAGTTCTGATAGTATTATTCCAGGTGGAAGATATCACAATCGTAGAGATTATATGAACTTCCCAAATTTAGGAAGATACGACTTATTATACAGAGAAAACTTACCATTACCCGTTCCAGGATTATCACTAGAAGGAAGTATTTTAGAGCGAATCAAAAAGAAAGATTATCTGCTTTATGCGCCATATCAGTCTTTTTCTTATATCATAAAATTTTTGCGTGAAGCGGCTTTAGATCCAAAAGTTGCTTCTATTAAAATTACGTTGTATCGTTTGGCTAAGAATTCCCAAATCGTGAGTTCTTTAATTAATGCCGCAAAAAACGGAAAAAAAGTAACCGTTCAAATCGAGTTGCAAGCGCGTTTTGATGAAGAAAGTAATATTTCTTATTCCGAACAAATGCAAACCGAAGGAATTGAATTGATTTTTGGAGTAAAAGGTTTAAAAGTTCATAGTAAAATTTGTGTTATTGAACGAATCGAAGAAGGAAGAGTAAAACGCTACGGATTTATTTCGACCGGAAATTTCAATGAAAATTCAGCTAAAGTTTATACCGATGTAACTCTATTTACTAGTAATGTCGAAATTCTTAAAGACGCTGCTAAGATTTTTGATTTCTTCGATGTGAATTATAGAGTACATCGTTACAAGCACTTAATTGTGTCGCCACATTATACCAGAAGTCGTTTTAATAAGCTAATTGATAGAGAAATTTTAAATGCGCTTTCAGGAAAAGAAGCCTATATTAAATTGAAAATGAACAGTATATCCGATTTTAAAATGACGGATAAATTGTATGAAGCAAGTCAAGCCGGAGTAAAAATTCAATTGATAATTAGAGGAATTTGCTGTTTAATTCCAGGAGTTAAAGGTTTAAGCGAAAATATAGAAGCCATCAGTATTGTAGATAATTATTTAGAACATTCCCGAATTTATATTTTTGGAAATGCAGGTGATCCTGAAGTTTTTATTTCATCGGCGGATTTTATGACACGTAATTTAGATGCAAGGGTAGAAGTAACCTGTCCTATTTATGATCCTGAAATTAGAAAAGAATTAATTGAAACTTTCGAAATAGGTTGGAAAGCTAACGTAAAAGCCCGTATTCATTCGGCAGATTTATTAAATCGTTACAGAAAACGTGGTGATGAAAAACCATTCAGAGCCCAACAAGAAATGTACAATTATTACCAAAACAAATTAGATGTGATTGCCGAAAACGTGCAATAAAAATATAGATGATTACAATAAAAAAATATGCAGCTATCGATATAGGTTCCAATGCCATGAGGTTATTGGTAACCAATATTGTAGAGCAAGAAGGTCAAGCGCCTCAATTCAATAAGAGTTCCTTAGTTCGTGTTCCTATTCGTTTAGGACAAGACGCTTTTACCGTAGGCGAAATTACCGAGGAAAATATTGAAAGAATGATTGACGCCATGAAAGCCTTCAAATTATTAATGAAAGTGCACAAGGTAGAAAAATATCAAGCGTGTGCTACTTCAGCCATGCGAGAAGCTTATAATGGTAAAGAAGTTGTCGAAATCATCAAAAAGAAAGCCGATATAAAAATTGATATTATCGATGGTAAAAAAGAAGCCGCTATTATTGCTGCATCCGATTTAAAACAATTCATTAGTACAGATAAAGCCTATTTATATGTAGATGTTGGTGGTGGAAGTACCGAATTTTCTTTATTCTACGAAGGGAAAATCATCGCATCCAAATCGTTCAAAAACGGAACCGTTCGCTTGTTAAATAACATGGTAAACGATGTCGTTTGGCAAGAAATTGAAAAATGGATTAAAACCAATACCGAACCTTTTGAAGACATCACACTAATTGGTTCTGGTGGAAATATTAATAAATTATTCAAATTATCTGAAAAACAACAAGATAAACCGCTTTCGTATGTCTATGTAAGTTCGCAATACCAAAAATTGAACAGCATGACTTACGAACAAAGAATCGCCGAAATAGGTTTAAATCCAGACCGCGCCGATGTAATCATTCCAGCAACAAGAATCTATCTTAACGCTATGAAATGGAGTGGAGCAAGACATATTTATGTGCCAAAAATTGGATTATCTGATGGTATCGTGAAAGCGATGTATTATGGAAGGATTTAATTGATTTTTATGAAAATATTTAATACGTTTATTTTTCTGTTATTATTTTCTTTTTCGCAAGCTCAGGACGTAAAAGTTGATTTTTTAAAATTTAAATACAACATTTCTAGTGTTGCATTTTCTAGTGTTGAAATATTAATTACTAAAGAAAATCAAAAAAAAGATTATTTAGTTGTCAATGTTATTAGCTATTCAGGAAGGGAGAAAATAAAAACAAAAACGACAATAACTGATATTCAATTTCAAAAAATTATAGAGCAATTTAAAAAAGTAAATATTTCTGAAGTCCTGAATAGTTATCAAGATATTTTAGATGGTTCTGTTACAGAATTAGAAATAGGTTTTTCTATTTCTGATTCAATTTCATTTAAAATGTCTGGGATTGATATCAATAAGTTGCATGATTTAAAGCGAACCATACAATTATTATTAGAAACCACAAATCTTGAAATCGAAGAGTTTAAATAGTTTTACACATCCAAATCAAACGTCTTTCTCAACAAATCTAAAGCTGGATTAATTTGTTTTAAACGTTCAAATTTTTCTTGTGGAGTAAATGCGTATTTGTTTTCGGTAGTTTCATTTACTACAACTTCAATGGTAATATCGTGGTTGTGTAATTTTCCTCTTAAATAACCCATTAATTCATGGCAACCCGATAAAAATTCCTCTTTCGTACTTTGATTTGGAAGTTCTAAAGTAATGGTGGTTCCGTTTAACGTTGGATCGTTCATTTGCATGTAAGTTGCTAACAAACGCTTTCCGCTATCGGTCATTTTTTGAGCAAATTTATTCCACTGCAACAACATATCGGTTTCGTTAAACGTTTCTGAAGGTAATTCCTCTCTGTGTTTTTGAAAGGTTTGTTGTTGGGCTTCTAACTCTTTTTTCGCTTTAATACTTGCTAATGAAAGTGCCGAAACTTTAGTTCCTGTCGGATTTAAATTAGTTAAAACGGGTTTCGGAATTTCAGGAACTATTGGAGCAACTACTTCATTTTGAACTTGAGGAATTTCAGCAACTATAGGTTCTTTTACAACCGGTTCAGTAACCACAACCAGTTTTGTTTCCTCAGTTGGAACCTGAGTTTTAACCGTTGGAACTTCAGTAATAGAGTAGGAGTTGTTCTTGTAATACGTAGCCGGAATGATAAATTTAGCTACTTTTTTTTTTCTCCATCAAAAGTGATAGAGGCTAATTGCATCAAACAAAGTTCAACTAAAAGTCGCTGATTTTGACTGACTTTATATTTCAAATCACATTCATTAGCTAATTCAATTCCTTTTAATAAGAAATCGTGCATTGCTTTGTGAGATTGTGCTGCGTATAAACTTTGTGCATGCTCACCAGCTTCCAATAAAGGTAAAGTAGCCGGATTTTTACACACTAATAAATCTCTAAAATGCGAAGCCAAACCAGCAATAAAATGATGTCCGTCAAAACCTTTTGCTAAAATATCATTATAAGCTAAAAGTAAATCCGGAATTTTATTTTCTAAAATTAAATCGGTGATTTTGATGTAATATTCAAAATCTAAAACGTTTAAATTTTCAGTAACCGCTTGTCTAGTAAGGTTTTTTCCACAATACGAAACCACTCGGTCAAAAATAGACAAAGCATCACGCATAGCACCATCTGCTTTTTGAGCGATAATGTGAAGTGCGTCATCTTCAAAGGTAATTCCTTGTTCTTTCGCAATTTCAGCTAAGTGTTCTTTCGCATCTTTAACCGTAATTCTTTTGAAATCAAAAATTTGACAACGCGATAAAATCGTTGGAATGATTTTATGTTTTTCAGTAGTCGCTAAAATGAAAATAGCATGCTTTGGTGGTTCTTCTAATGTTTTCAGGAAAGCATTAAAAGCAGCTTGAGAAAGCATGTGCACCTCATCAATAATATATACTTTGTATTTTCCAGTTTGTGGAGGTATTCTAACTTGATCGATAATACTTCTAATATCATCAACACCATTGTTAGAAGCCGCATCTAATTCGAAAACGTTAAAAGAGAAATCCTCATACGGATCATCATACCCTTCTTGATTGATTTTTCGAGCTAGAATTCGAGCACAAGTTGTTTTTCCTACACCACGAGGGCCAGTAAATAATAGGGCTTGTGCCAAGTGATTTGTTTCAATAGCATTCAACAAAGTATTGGTAATAGCCTGTTGCCCCACAACATCTTTAAATGTCTGCGGACGATACTTACGAGCCGATACGATAAATTGTTCCATAAATTCTATTGAAAGACAAATATAGGTTGGGAAATTCCAAAAAGCAAATTCCAAAAACCAAATTGAGGTGAATCTTTATAAAAGTTATTCACAATTTAGTTTTTAAGTTTTAAAGGGATGTTGAATGCTTATCTTTAATAGAAAGTTTAGCAATAGCTTCGGCATTTTTATCAGAAGAATTAGCCGAAGTTCCAGTAACAAAAACACCTTTTAAGCCATATTTTGAAACGATTCCGTAAACGGTTGCTGCGTCATCTGGATTAGAGTTTCCTTCGTAATGGTAAATGTGATTGATGGTATAATTTTCGGGATGCAAAATTATATCTTCTTCATTTTGATTGAAATCAAATGTAAACCCTTTCTCTCTTAATTTTAGAAGCGCTTCAGAGACAGAAGCATAGTGATAAATAGTTGACATAAGAATTAAGTATTATAAATTTGCGACCTCTAAATTTACGAATATATTAGCTCTTAAAAGCAAAAGATTATGTTAAACTATCTATTAAAATTTCTTTAAAACGATAGAATTTGTTGTAAGTTTGCACCGCAGACCGCCTTATCGTCCGTGTGTAAGCATGGTAGGAAAGTCCGGACACCAAAGAGTAGCATAGTGGGTAACGCCCATCCGCCGAAAGGTGAGGACAAGTGCAACAGAAAGTATGTACAGGTAATGCTGTAGTGAAACCAGGTAAACTCTATGCGGTGAAATGCCAAGTATATCAGCAGTTTTTGAGTAATCAAAATAAGGGCGACTCGTCCGATGTTGAAGGGTAGGCAGCTTGAGTTACGTAGTAATGCGTAATCTAGATAAATGATAAGGCTCCGATTTATCGGAGACAGAATCCGGCTTATAGGTCTGCTTTTTTATTTTGTGACGATTTTATCCTTCGTCTTCCTCTTCATAGTCCTCTTCTTCGTCGCTTTCGAATTCGTAAAAAGAAAACACAGAACCTCCGTAACTTTTTGAAAAAGAAAAATTAGTCAAATGATCTAATTTGGTATATTTCGAATGTTCTACAATTAACATTCCTTCTTCGTCTAAAAGCTCGTTTTCAAAAATAAGTTGAATGATTTTTTCAAAGTTCTCCTGACTCAAATCATATGGTGGATCAGCAAAAATAATATCATAACTTGCTTTACTTTTTTCTAAGAATTTGAAAACATCACTTTTAATTACGCTAATATCTAAATCTAATTCCGTTGCCGTTTTTTTGATGAAATTTACACAACCCATGTCGCCATCAACACTGGTTATTGGTCCAGCACCACGAGAAGCGAATTCGTAACTGATGTTACCAGTTCCTGAGAATAAATCCAAAACTTTTAAACCATGAAAATTAAAGTAATTATTCAAAATATTGAATAACGATTCCTTACACATGTCGGTTGTAGGACGAACAGGTAAGTTTTTTGGTGCTACTAAACGGCGCCCTTTGTGTTTTCCGGAGATAATTCTCATGAATGATAAAGTATAAAGTGATTTCTCAATTCTGCAGAAGAAACATCTAACATTGAAGCTTTATTTGAAACATCAAGTAAAGTACAGTTTCTAATATATTTAAAAGCAATTTTATAAAAGGCATCTTCTTCAGTACAATTTCCAAAAAGCTGAACAGAAATCGTTTCTGGATTTAATTGTAATTGTTCGCAAGTAAACAAGATGAAATAAATAAAATCTTCTGGAGTGTTATATTGAAATGAATTAAAAAGTAGTAATTGCTGATTTTTTACCACAACAATTTCAAAATGCTCTTTTTGAAAATGCACAAAAACTTGCTTTTCTTCTTTATTCTTGGATAAATCCAATAATTGTTTTACTAAAATAGAATTAGCATTCTGATATTCAAAAGTTTCGTATTGGTCTAACAAGAAATTATTAATATTAACGAAAGGAACATAAACATTATTCATTTCGTAAGGAAAAATAACATCATGGGTAAAAAAATCAGTTTCAAAAACTTTGGTATTGTATTGCAAGTAACTTGCTAAAAAATGAACATCAAATAGGGAAGTAGGCACAAAAGTATTCAAGTTATTATCATGAATTACCATTACTTCATCAAATGATTTTGTTAGGATAGGATAATCCACAAAGGTTCTCCACAATTGTTCTTCAATTACTTTGTTTTTTTCAAAGAGAATTGACATGGTGTTTACTACTTTGTTGGAAAGTAAATCAAAAACACAAAAAGAAAGTCCACTCAAGGAAACCTGAATGGACAATTTTTTATATGTTTTTTGAGTAATGTCGTTATTCGTTATTACCATATTTTTTTGGCCAGTTTCCTGTAAGAGTAACTTCTTCTAAAGAACCTAAAATAATTTGAGGACCATTGATTTCGTCAATAGACTCTACTTTATTTTCTTGTTTTACTAATTCTTGATCTAAATCTTTTAATAAAGCATTTTTGTCAATAATAGCTTGGAAAACAGAAAGATTCATATCATTTCTAGAAACAACAGCTGTTTTCATAACTACAGGAACTTCAACTTCTCCCACTTTTACAACATTTAGTCTCTTGTAACGATCAGAGTTTTTGAATAAAGAATCCTTTACAGAAACAGTTCCTAACTTAGTAATTACTACTTCATCTTTAAAGAAACCTCCAACACCATCAGCTCCAACTTTAATACCAAAAGCAGCGTTTTTAGCAGCATCAATAACAGCAGTATCTCTTCTTGAAATGATTTCGAACTGTCCTGTTTCAACAAATTTAACTAATTCATCAAAAGTATCCGCATATTTACCATGAACTGATTTATAGCCTGATTGAAGTTTTTTGATGTCTAACATTGTTTTAACAGCTACTTCGTAGCGAGCTTCTTTTTCATTTTGAAACTCGATTGGTTTCATAATAGAAGCGTATATTAAATATACAAGAAAAAGAGAAATTCCCCATAATACAATAGTGAATACTTTTTTATTTCCTGGAGTAACAAATTTGTCAATTAGTTTAACCAACGCAAAGATTAAAATAATTAATACGACTAAATAAATAGCAATTTCTAACATTTGATTAATTTATTTTTAGTTAAATAGGTACGCAAATCTACAATTTTTTTTTCTACACAAAAGAATTTCTTGTAAAAATCATTCAGTATATTTGAAAAATTAATATTGGCCAAATCTTTTTTATGACTTACAAGCTGTTTTACAATTTATTACAAAATAATTTTCCGCATCAACCCACTCTAAAACAGGATATTTTTTTTCAGAAAATTGCCGATTTTATTTTGAACTCAACTTCTGATGATATTTTTATCCTCAAAGGTTATGCCGGAACGGGTAAAACAACCATAATTTCTACAGTAATTAATAATTTAGGCGATGTTAATATGAAAGCTGTATTACTTGCACCAACGGGTAGAGCAGCTAAAGTAATCAGTAATTACTCAGGAAAACCGGCTTATACGATTCATAAACGAATTTATTTCCCCAAAAAAAATAAAACTGGAGGCGTTAGTTTTACATTGCAACAAAATAAATTTAAAAATACCTTATTTATAGTTGATGAATCTTCTATGATTTCGGATAATAATCAAGATTCTAAATTGTACGAAAATGGTTCTTTGTTAGATGATTTGTTTTTTTATGTGGATGCTGGAAATAATTGCAAACTTTTATTAATAGGAGATACCGCTCAGTTGCCGCCGGTTAACATGAGTGTGAGTCCGGCTTTGGATATTGACTCGATTTCACTTCATTACCAAAAAAATGTACATCATATTGAGTTGGATGAAGTGATGCGTCAAGCGGAGCATTCTGGTATTTTGTACAATGCTACCCAATTACGAGAATTATTGCATTCGCATTTTATTGATACGTTCCAATTCAAATTAAAAGGATTTAAGGATATTGTTCGCTTGCAAGATGGTTACGAAATTCAAGATGCAATTCATCAAGCGTATGATAATTATAGCATAGAAGATACAGCTTTTATTTTGCGTTCGAATAAAAGAGCGAATCAATACAACCAACAAATTAGAGCTTCTATTTTGTCCAAAGAAAGTGAAATTTCAACTGGAGATTATTTAATGGTAGTGAAAAACAATTATTTCTGGTTACCCGAAAATTCAGAAGCAGGTTTCATCGCTAATGGTGATATTGTCGAAATTCTAGAAATCAGAAAAATTCAAGAACTATACGGATTCAAATTCGCCACCGTAAAAATTAGAATGGTCGATTATCCGAACCAAATTCCGTTTGATTCCGTTATTATGTTAGATACGATTATGAGCGAATCGCCTTCTTTGACGTATGAAGAATCGAATAAATTGTATCAAGAAGTGTTGTTGGATTACGAAGAAGAACGTCAACAATATAAAAAACTTCAAAAAGTTAAGGAAAATCCTTATTTCAATGCCCTTCAGGTGAAATTTTCATATGCAATAACGTGTCATAAATCACAAGGTGGCCAATGGAAAACGGTTTTTGTAGAGCAACCATATTTATCTGACGGAATTGATGTAGATTATGTCCGATGGTTATACACCGCTATCACTCGTGCCGAAGAAAAATTATATTTAATCGGATTTAAGGATGAGTTTTTCGAAAATTAATACTTTTGTAATCAAACAAAATCAATTATGAAAATTATAGCTGTAATTCCCGCTCGATATTCTTCCATACGTTTCCCTGCCAAATTAATGCAAGATTTGGGAGGCAAAACCGTAATTCTTCGTACGTATGAAGCAGCTATTTCAACAAATTTATTTGATGATGTTTTTGTAGTTACGGATTCCGATTTGATTTTCAACGAAATCATTTCGAATGGAGGAAAAGCCATCATGTCGATAAAAGAACACGAAAGCGGAAGCGACAGAATTGCAGAAGCCGTTGAAAATATGGATGTTGATGTTGTAATTAACGTTCAAGGAGACGAACCATTTATAAATAAAAAACCTTTAGAAGAACTAATTGAAGTTTTTAAAAACGATACGGAAAAGAAAGTCGATTTAGGTTCTTTAATGTTTCAAATTACGGATAAAGAAGAAATTAACAATCCAAATAACGTAAAAGTTATTACAGACCAACAAGGTTTTGCGTTGTACTTTTCGCGTTCCGTAATTCCGTATCCTAGAGAAGAAAATGTAGGCGTTCGTTATATGAAACACATCGGAATTTATGCTTTCAGAAAAGAAGCTTTGATGGATTTTTACCGCTTACCCATGTTGTCGTTAGAAGCTTCTGAAAAATTAGAGCAATTACGTTACTTAGAATATGGAAAACGCATTAAAATGGTAGAAACTTCTCACGGAAGTATCGGAATAGATACTCCTGAAGATTTAGAAAAAGCGAGAAAGTTATTGTAATTAATTATTCTGTTTTATCACTAAAATAGCCTCTAGTTTTAATTTTAGAAGAAAAGAAATTCATAAACAAAATAACAAAGAAAAGAAATAAAAATACTTGTAGAATAGTAAATATTTTTCCTTCCATTGTTATTGGATAATATTCTCCATAACCTATTGTAGAAGAGGTTACAAAACTATAATATACCGCATCAAACCAATGATTTAATGTTGCATTCAAGTAATTTCCAGTTCTGTAAAATACTGCAAAAGCTAAAACCGATTCTAAATAATTGAAAAATAATAACAACATCGATCTTTTATATGAACGAGGTTGGGAAAACAAATCAGAAGCAAAAATTAGCGTTGGAATGTACAAAACCGTCTCTAAAAGAATATAAATCAATATAAAAACCACAAATTGATTGGTTTGCCAATTATTTACAAGAATTAAAATAGGGAAGATAACTTTTGCTAAAATATAAAAGTCCATTACTAAATCTTTGTATTCATATCCAAATTTATTAGCAAAATGCTTAATGTAAATTCCAGGAAATAATAATTGTGAGGAAGAAAGAAATAAACGTACTATCTTTTCAATTCCATTATCTTCTTCATGATCATTGTTCCAAATAGCTCTAATATTTAGAATTGTTTTTTTTTAATGGACTAAAATTATGGTGGTTGAGTTTATTAACTTTTCCAACTAATAATTTTTTAACTATGCTCATTACGATAATTTTTTAATGGTAAACAATTCGTTGTGCACTTCAATTTTTGGATACAATCTTACGGAATAATTACTATCAAATTTACTTTTATAAGTTGCGTTTCTTCTTCTATCTTGATAATCTAAAATCATAGTATTAAACAAGATAAATCCATTTACATTAAGTAAAAAATTAATTCTATTAATAAAGAAATCTTCAAATAAAAAATTAGGCATTGTCGTATCTTGAAAGATATCAATAATGATTAAATCATATTTTTCTTTGGTTTTTAAAACGAATTCAAAAGCATCATCATTCACAATTGAAACGTTATTATAATTTCCTAAACCGAAATATTTAACAGCCATTTCAATTACAGTTGCATCAATTTCTACTCCTGTAATTTTACCTTCGAATTTTACCTCTTTTTTTAGAGTTTCAATTACGCTTCCACCAGCAACGCCAAGCACTAAAATGTTTTCAAAAGTGCTAATTCTTTCGTAACCAATGTATTTTAATCCTTTTTTTAGCACACGCTGTAAACTACCAAAAGAATAATTCGTATTCTCAGAATCTAAAACTAAATGTCCATTATTCCAGGTAACTTCTAGATTTTTACTGTAAACCGATTTCTTTTGATGAATTTTTATAGGTAATAAAAAACTCAATACGCGCTTAATCATGTAATTTTGTTTGTAATCGTAAATATAATTTTATTTTTGTCTCAAAATAGTCTCTAATGAAACAAATTATATACAAATTTATTTTCTGTAAAATTTTTGGATGGAAAGTAATCGGTACAATTACACCAGAAGTAAAAAAATGTGTGTTAATAGCGGTTCCACATACAAGTTGGTGGGATTTTTTTCTTGGAATTTTTTCTCGAGGTATTCTAAATATTGAAATTAATTACGTAGCTAAAAAAGAATTATTTGTATTTCCTTTTAATTATTTCTTTACTTGGACAGGAGGAACTCCTCTAAATCGCCAAAAAAATGAGAATAAGGTAGATACAATTGCTAAAATATTTCAAGAAAAAGATGTTTTTAGATTAGCAATCGCACCAGAAGGAACTCGAAAAAAAGTAACTGAATGGAAAACGGGATTTTATTACATGGCACTAAAAGCAAATGTTCCAATTATTCCTGTAGCGTTTGATTATGGAAGAAAACAAGTAGTGTATCACGAACCATTTTACCCAACGGGAAATATTAAAGCTGATTTAAAATTTTTAAAATCGTATTACAAAGATGTAATTGGTAAAATTCCTGAAAAAAGTTTTACAAATATTTAAAAAAATAGAACTCTGGAGAAATTCAGAGTTTTTTTATGGTTTATAGTTTTTAAAAGTACCATTTTTAAAAAACACTACAATGCGCTCAATTTCTTCGTGAGAATTATTTTCTGTTTTAGACGATTCTACAGGATTAGGTTCTGAAAGGGTAGAAGCAATTCCTTTTTCTACAGTCGAAAACAAATCAGGTTCCGAACTAGTGTTTTCTAAAATTGGTAGTGAAGCAGATTTTTTTTCAATTTCTAAAACTGTTGGAACACCATTTTCTGATTTTGGAAAATTTCCTTTTCCATTCAAAATCCAATACAAATCTACTTCAGGAAAAACCTCAATTACTTTGATGATAAAATCTAAGCTAGGTTTATTTCTACCCGAGAGTAGGTGAGATAGACTAGAGCGCTGTACATTGATTTTATCCGCAAAAGCAGAAGCCGATAAATTATAATAATCGAGTATAATTTCTAACCGTTTAATAAAATCATCAATGTTTACCATTGTAAATAGTTGTTTTAAATTACAGAGTTACAAATGTAAACAAAGTAAAAGAAATACACAAGTTTACAGATGTAAATAACGATATATATATTAAATATAAGCTTTATTTAGATTATCATAACTAATTGATTTATAAAAAACAACATATGTAAATTGTGAATAAGTTAATGTTGTAAATTAATACGATGTAGGGTAATATAATCTGTAATTAAAACCGTTTACAAAAGTAAATTTCATAACATTTTCACATGTTTACAAATGTAAAATTAAAGTTGTTTACATTTGTAAATCAAAATAAAACCATGGATTATTTACAATTAGCAACTCAATATTTAGAGCTAAAACTAAAAGGCAAGTATATTTATTTAGATAACATTTTACCTCTTTTAAACTCTTTGAATTCTGATTTTGAAATTACTCAAATAGGAAAATCGGTTCAAGGAAGAGCTATTCATCAAGTAAAAATTGGAACTGGAACTACCAAAATTTTAATGTGGTCGCAAATGCATGGAAATGAATCAACGACTACAAAAGGATTATTTGATTTCTTCAATTTCTTAAAATCGAATAATGAAATTGCAAATCGAATTAAATCGGATTATACCTTATTATGTATTCCAATGTTAAATCCAGATGGTGCTTTCTTATATACGAGAGAAAATGCTAATCAAGTGGATCTAAATAGAGATGCCTTTAATGCTACTCAACCTGAAATGCAAATCTTGCATAGCGTTTATAAAAGTTTTCAGCCAGATTACTGCTATAATTTACACGATCAACGAACTATTTTTGGAACAGAAGGCTTTAATTTACCTGCAACTGTCTCTTTTTTATCACCAGCTTATAATGAAGAGAGGGAATATAACGAAGTGCGTTTAAAAGCAATCCATATAATAAACAATATGAATAATGCGTTACAACTTTATATTCCAAATCAAGTTGGGCGTTTTGATGATAGTTATAATGTCAATTGTACGGGTGATTATTTTACAACGCAAAACACTCCAACAATTCTATTTGAAGCAGGACATTATGTAAATGATTATAATAGAGATATTGTTCGCAGTTATATTTTTATTTCGCTTTTAAGTTCATTTGATGGAAGTTACGAAAACGTTATAGTTGATAAAGAATTGAATAATTATTTGAAGATTCCTCAAAATAACAAATGTTTTTATGATTTTATTTATAAAAATGTCAAAATTATTGATAATAATGAAGAAAAAATAATTAACTTTGCAGCTCAATATACTGAAGCAGTGCAAGATGGTCAGTTAAAATTTGTGGCAACTATCGTTAAAATTGATGATTTGCAGGATTTTAAAGGACATTTAGAATACGATTGCGCAAATGGTTTGTTTGAATCTAAAGGGGAATATTTTCCCAAAATAGGAGATAAAGCCGATTTTTTTATCAATAATTTAACAGAATTTAACAATGGTGTAAAAATTATTTGATAAATTTGCCTCAGTTTTGAATAAAAATCAAAAATTTAACAAATATTATAAGCACTTATGAGTAAGTTTCGTTTAGATGAAGTAGATCATCAAATTTTGGACATGTTGATTGATAACACGAGAGTTCCTTTTACAGATATTGCAAAAAAATTATTAATTTCTGCAGGAACGGTACATGTTAGGGTGAAAAAAATGGAAGATGCTGGAATCATTCAAGGTTCTTCTTTGACATTAGATTATGAAAAATTAGGATATTCTTTCATTGCTTATGTTGGTGTTTTCTTGCACAACACGTCTCAAACTAAATTCGTTTTAGAACGAATTAATCAAATTCCTTTCGTAACTGTTGCTCACGTAACTACAGGAAAATTTAATATTTTCTGTAAAATTAGAGCTAAAGATACCAAACACGCTAAAGAAGTTATCTTCATGATTGATGATATCGAAGGTGTGTACAGAACTGAAACCATGATTTCTTTAGAAGAAAGCATTAACGACAAAAAACGATTGATGCATACGATTTTTAAAGAATTGTAAAATACGAAAGCCTCTTAGTGAGGCTTTTTTTATATCTTTATTTTATGAAAAATTTACAATCTAACGAATTTGCTCCTTATTATGAGAATTATATCAAGCTGGTTCCTGAGCAAGATATAATTAAAGGATTTATTAAGCAAAAAGAAGAAATGTTGCATTTCTTTAAATCGATTCCTGTTTTTAAGCATGAATTTCGTTATGCAGAAGGGAAGTGGACAATTAAAGATATTATTTTGCATTTGATTGATGCAGAACGAATATTTGCTTATCGTGCTCTAAGAATTGCAAGAAATGATAAAACTGTTTTACCAGGTTTTGAAGAAAATGATTATGTTGTTGCTGCAAATGCTAATAATAGAGAATATGAAAGTCTATTAACAGAATACGATACGGTACGAAATGCTTCTATAAGTTTATTTGAAACTTTTACAAGTGAAGAATTACTTCGTTTAGGAACAGCTTCTAATAATAGTGTTTCAGTAAGAGCTATTGGATATATTATGTTGGGGCATGAATTGCATCATAAAAACGTAATTTTAGAAAGATATTTATAATAAAAAAGGGATTCAATTTAGAATCCCTTTTTTTATGTATTAATCTTCATCGTCTTCGTCAGCATCATCATCGTCTCCGTCTTCTGAGTCTTCAATATCGTCTGAATTATTTGAATCGTCTTCATCATCATCGTCTTCATCGATATCTAAGTCTTTTAAAGCTCCGATTTTTTCATCTGGTACTACTACAACATCATCTTCGATAATATCATCTTCGTCATAGTTTTCGATTCTATCAGCAAGTTTAGTACTTACTTTTACTAAGTAAATAGTATCTTCTGTACGAACTTCTACAGCTTCAACCGTTTCATTCTTAGCATTTTTAAAACGAATAACATCCGAATCATCATATCCGTCAGGAAATTTCTCAACTAGTAAGGTTAAGATTTCATTTGTTAATTTAGCGTAATCAACAATAACTCTTTTCATTGGGTAGGTTTTAATCTTGTAATTTCGTCAAATGTAATATCCTTAGCTTATATTTTCAAGTAAAATTTAATATTTTTTTTAAAAATTTTACCAGCCTAAAACGTAAGCAAACATCAACGGCGCAACTATCGTAGCATCAGACTCTACGATAAATTTAGGCGTTGTAATATCTAATTTACCCCAAGTAATTTTTTCGTTTGGAACTGCACCAGAATACGAACCATAACTAGTTGTTGAGTCAGAAATCTGACAGAAATAACTCCAAAACGGCACATCATGCATTTCCATATCTTGATATAACATTGGAACTACACAAATAGGGAAGTCTCCTGCGATACCACCACCAATTTGGAAGAAACCAATTCCTTTTCCAGCACAGTTTTTTGGATACCAATCAGCTAACCACATCATGTATTCAATTCCACTTTTCATTGTGGTAGCTTTGAATTCACCTTTGATACAGTAAGAAGAGAAAATGTTACCCATTGTACTGTCTTCCCATCCTGGAACTACAATTGGTAAATTCTTTTCAGCTGCAGCAACCATCCAAGAATCTTTTGGATCAATTTCGTAATATTGCTCTAAAACTCCTGAATTGATCATTTGGTACATGAATTCATGTGGAAAATAACGTTCTCCTTTTGAATCTGCATTGTTCCAAATATCATATAAATGTTGTTGTAATCTTCTGAAAGCTTCTTCTTCAGGAATACAAGTATCGGTTACACGATTGTAATGGTTTTCTAATAAATCCCATTCTTCTTGTGGTGATAAATCTCTGTAGTTTGGAACTCTTTTATAAGAATTATGAGCTACCAAGTTCATGATATCCTCTTCTAAATTAGCTCCAGTACAAGAAATAATATGTACTTTATCTTGACGAATCATTTCGGCTAATGATTTTCCTAATTCAGCTGTACTCATGGCACCCGCTAATGTAATCATCATTTTTCCGTTGTCTAATAAATGCTCTTCATATCCTTTTGCTGCATCTACTAAAGCGGCAGAGTTAAAGTGAAGATAATGTTTCTCAATAAACTGACTAATTGGTCCTTTGCTCATTACTTTTTATTTTATTGTTCTTTTTTCTTAATGTATCCTAAAATTTCTAAAACGTCTTCGGCTTTTTGTTGTTCTGAAAATACTTCAGTTGCAATAATTCCGTTTTTGTCTTTATCAATTAAAATGTGTTTTGGTTGTGGTAAAATACAGTGACTTAATCCGCCAAAACCTCCAATGGTTTCTTGATAAGCTCCAGTATTAAAGAATCCAATATATAATGGTTTTTCTTTATTATATTTTGGTAAATAAACAGCATTCATGTGTTGTTCCGAATTGTAATAATCGTCTCCATCACAAGTTAGTCCACCGAGTAAAACCCGTTCGTAAGTATCATTCCAGCGATTCACCGCCATCATAACAAAACGTTTGTTAATTGACCAAGTATCTGGTAGAGTAGTGATGAAAGAAGAATCAATCATGTTCCAATTCTCTCTATCATTTTGTTTCTTTTGGTATAATACTTGGTATAAAGCGCCTCCTGATTCACCTACAGTAAACGAGCCGAATTCTGTAAAAATATGAGGAACAGCAACTTCTGCATCATCACAAGCGATTTTAATTTGGTTTAAGATTTCGTCTACCATATATTGGTAATCGTAATCAAAAGCTAATGAGTTTTTAATAGGGAATCCACCACCAATGTTCAAACTATCTAATGAAGGACATTCTTTTTTCAAAGCAATGTACACTTTCATACATTTTAATAATTCGTTCCAATAATACGCTGTATCACGAATACCCGCATTAATAAAGAAGTGAAGCATTTTTAATTCCACTTTCTTATTGTCTGCAATTTGTTTTCTGTAAAAAGGAACGATGTCTTTATAACCAATTCCTAAACGAGACGTGTAAAACTCAAATTTTGGTTCCTCTTCCGCAGCAATTCGAATTCCGATTTTGAATTTCCCATCGATTTCTTCTTGTAATAAATCTAATTCTTCAAAATTATCAATTACCGGAATCGTATTTTTATGTCCATTATTGATTAAACGCGCAATGTTGGTTACATATTGATCGCGTTTAAATCCGTTACAAACAACAAAAGTATTTTTATTGATTTTCCCTTGTTCCATCAAACTTTCAACAATATTAATGTCAAAAGCAGAAGAAGTTTCAAGATGAATATTATTTTTTAAAGCTTCATTTAAAATGAATTCAAAATGCGAACTTTTGGTGCAATAACAATAGAAATACTTAGCCTCGTAGCCATGCTTTTCCATTGAATTTCTAAACCACATTTTTGCACGGTTGATATTTTGAGAAATTTTAGGCAAATAGGTAAACTTAAGAGGAGTACCATATTCTTCTACTAATTTCATTAAGTCGATACCGTGAAATTGAAGATTGTCTTTGTTTAAAGTAAATTCTTCCTGTGGGAAATAAAAAGTCTGATTAATTAAGTCGTAATATTTTGTATTCATTTTGAAAAATAAGATTAAAAATTAAAAAAGCTTAAATGTTTTACTGTTTTAAACCTTAATTTTCAAACCCTAATATTTGCAAATCGAATTAATAGTTTTTCACTAAAAGTTTTCGATAACGCGAATAAATCAATTATATGAAAACAAAAAATAGAAAAGAACAAACGATCAATAATAGATAAGTCAGCATTCCTATTGCTAAGAATTCTGTTGAAATTGTTCGTATAGTTGTTTTCTTTCATCGGCGCAAAGTTAAAAAATAAAATGGCTATTATTTATAGAAAATGTAAAAAAATGATTAGACGGCATAATCTTCAAATGCCTTGAAAATCAATTCATTGTCTGCTTCTTGATTGATTTTGATTTTTCCGATTCCTTCAAGAAGAGCAAATTGTACTTTTCCGAATTCATTTTTCTTATCATAAATCAATAGCTCAATGATTTGATTGATATCGTTTTCATCGAATTCAATGCGTTCAAAAATATCATTTATAATGTACTTAATTTCGTGATATTCTTCATTGGTTAACAATCCTTTTTCTTTAGAAATATAGCTTTCTAGGATCATTCCTACAGCAATTGCTTCACCATGAAGTAAACTATTTTTGTTTTCGTTTTCTAAGAAATAGCTTTCGATTCCATGACCTAAAGTATGTCCAAAATTTAGTGCTTTTCGAATACCATTTTCAGTTAAATCTTCACAAACAATTGTGTTTTTTATTTGAATGGATTGATGAATTAATTCGTTTAAATCTTCTGTACTTAAATCCTTTAAGTTTTTAAAATTATCCCAATAGTTCTTGTCAAAAATCAACCCATGTTTTAGCATTTCAGCTAATCCGGAGCGCATTTCTCTTTGTGATAAAGTGCTTAAAAATTCGGTATCCACAATAACTGCTTTCGGTTCGCGAATAATCCCAATTTGATTTTTTAAATTACCTAAATCAACCCCATTTTTTCCACCAATAGAAGCATCAACCATGGAAAGTAGGGTGGTAGGAATGTTAATAAAATCAATTCCTCTTTTAAAAGTACAAGCTACAAATCCGCCCAAATCAGAAATTACGCCACCACCTAAATTGATGATGATGCTTTTTCTATCGGCACCTAATTCAGACAAAGCAGCCCAAATTTCGGTACAAGTTGCTATATTTTTATGACTTTCACCTGCTTCTAATTCAATGATTTCGATTTCAATTTCGGTTGCCAAATTATTTAATAAATGAGGTAAACAATACTGCGAGGTATTTTCGTCAACCAAAATAAAAATTTTAGAATAATGCGTTGGAACAAGATACGAAGCTAATTTTTCATAGCCTGTTTCATTAAAAAATACGGAATAATTAGTTGCTTGTATGGTTTGCATGAAAATGTGTAAAATTTGACTGCAAAATACGTCATTTTTTATTTATTATTCGATAACTGTGGCGTATATTTGTATCACTTTATTACAAAACACAATGAACACACTATTTAATAATACAGAAGTTGCTTTTGCCTTAAAAAGCGACACCGAGTTAGAAAGAGCTTATTTTTTATTTAAATTAATCGATAGTCAACCCTTAGTAAAAATAGGAACAGCCGTTACTAATTTCGCTTTAAAAGCCCATTTGCCAGTAGAAGGATTAATTCGTTCAACCGTTTTTGATCATTTTTGTGGTGGTGTAAATGAAACGGATTGTCTTCGTGTAGTAGATAAAATGTATACAAAAGGAGTTTCTTCGGTTTTAGATTATTCAGTTGAAGGTAAGGAGGAAGAGGCACAATTTGATGCAGCTTTGAACATGACTTTAAAAACAATTGAATTTGCTAGAGAAAGAGAAGCGATTCCGTTTGCAGTATTTAAACCTACAGGATTCGGACGTTTAGCGTTATACGAGAAAGTAGGGGATAAAGCTCATTTGACAGAAAACGAACAAAAAGAATGGAATCGTGTAATAGAACGTTTTGATATTGCTTGTAAAACAGCATTTGAAAAAGATGTTTTGTTATTGATTGATGCAGAAGAAAGTTGGATGCAAGATGCGGCAGATGAAATTGTTGCTGATATGATGCGTAAATACAACAAACAAAAAGCAATTGTATTTAATACGTTGCAAATGTATCGTTGGGATCGATTGGATTATTTAAAAAATCTTCACGAACAAGCAAAAGCAGAAGGTTTTTATATTGGAATGAAATTAGTTCGTGGTGCCTACATGGAAAAAGAGAATGAGAGAGCAGCAGAGCGTGGACAAAAATCGCCAATTTGCGTTTCTAAAGAAGCAACAGATATTAATTATGATGCTACTGTAGCTTATATGGTGGAGCATATTGATAAAATGGCTGTTTTTGCTGGAACTCATAACGAAGAAAGTTCATACAAATTGATGCAATTGATGCAAGAAAAAGGAATTGCTAAAAATGACAAACGTATTTTCTTCGGACAATTATTAGGAATGAGTGATAACATCAGTTTCAATTTAGCGGCAGAAGGGTATAATGTTGCAAAATATTTACCTTTTGGACCAGTTAGAGACGTGATGCCTTACCTAATTAGAAGAGCAGAGGAAAACACTTCCGTAGCTGGTCAAACTAGTCGAGAACTAACGTTGATCAAGAAAGAAAAAGAACGTAGAAAGTTATAAATGATAAAATCCCGCATTAGCGGGATTTTTTTATGGGTTCTGTTTAATTTGCATCTGATTAAAGAAGAATTTTATCACTTCTAAATTCATTTCTGAAGTTGTCCAATGTCCTACGTTTTCATAGTTTTTAAATGTAGCATTTACGTGATTTTCTTTATAAATTTCCTGGCACTTTAAATAACGATTTTGTACTTCTGTTCCTAAATTTACATTTATGATGTTTCTTTCTATTTCGTTATAAGCATCATCAAATTGAACAGCATCATTATTATCTAATTTTCCCATGTAAATGAATTGCGGTATTGATTTGAATTGATTTTCATCAAACCTTTTATGAAATAGTTTTGAAAAATCATTTATACCTATAGGATAGTTAAGTTTTACGTTGTTAATTTCCTTATTCGGAAGCATTAATTCACCATTAAATCCTCCCATAGCTAAAGCTCTTATTTTTTCAGGATGAATAAAAGCAAATCGATTTGTAAATGTAGCTGAAGCAGAAAATCCATTCATAAAAAACTTGTCATCAATTACAATACTCATAGAACTTAAAACACTTTTTGCATCATCTATCATTGCTAACAATTGTAAATCTAATCTTTTTAATTCTTGAGAATCTTCTAAAATAACATCTCTATCTAAAGCGTGAGTGTAAATTAGTTCCTGAGATGAAGGTCTTGGGAAGATGGGTACAAGTAAAGGAATTTTTAACTCGGTTGCCACATTATTTCCAACCGAACTTACGGAAGCTAAATCGATAGCATATTTTTGATGAATACTAATACTATCTGAAGTTTTTCCAGTATTATTAGGTTCAACAAGGAGAAAAGTTTTTTTATTTAATTGTGTTCCTTTTGGGATAAACAAAATATAATCGTTTTGAAAACCTTTTTTAGGATTCATTTTAACGATGAGTAAACTATCTTTTTTGAATAAAGTTTTATTCAAATTCTGTGAAAACGAAATATAAAAGGTGAATAATATGAATAAGATAAATTTATAACGCATAACTGACTGTTTATATCAAAAGACGACTAAAATTTATGTTTGTTACACTATTGCAAATTCCAGTGATATTGACCACCCAATTCCAATTTAAAGTGACCACCTGATTCCAATTCAAAATGACCACCTAATTTCGGAGCAAAATGACCAC
>Ga0208265_100234_pt1 | contig 26839 bp, 19 predicted proteins | sample LakWasMet44_HOW7_2_FD_183882 | JGI IMG/M metagenome (GOLD analysis project Ga0208265, IMG submission 183882) | Freshwater sediment methanotrophic microbial communities from Lake Washington under simulated oxygen tension - Sediment Metagenome... | ecosystem: Environmental > Aquatic > Freshwater >... | reverse complement strand
TGCACAATTTGTCCCGAAAGAGCTTCATACGCAATCAAAAGCTGAAACCTATACCGTGGAAGGTTATAACAGTTTATTCAGGCATTTTCTGGCCCGGCTACGCCGAAAATCAAAATGCTATAGCAAAAGCAAGATCATGCTCAAATATTCCGTCATGCTTCTGATGCTTAAATGGAATGGGGAATTGGACACTATACTTAATTAACAATGCCAAAAATTGAATGGACTAAGCTCCATATTGGCTTTATCGCTATAGCCACAGCTGTATTATGGCCGGCATTTTTTTATTTCAATCCCCCGTTAGCTTTTAAATTGAGTAAGTTTTTCTCTGCCTTAGGTCTTTATATTGATGTGGTAGGTGTCGTTCTAGCTTCACTAAAAACGCCTTATTATGGGACGTTTTATGACGGTGGAGCTATTGAGAGAAAGAGGGCAAAGGTAGAGGAAAAATACTTTCAGCTAGGTATGCTTTTGGTTGGTTTTGGTTTTCTGCTTCAGGCGTTTGGCACAATAATGCCATAGAAGACCGGATGACTACTTAAGATCCACCTGAAGAAATGTCTTGGTTTTTACTAAACGTGTCTCTACGATGCTCTACGTGCGTTCAAGATCAACCTTTTTCATGTCGTTATACAGAAGCTCTATTAAAGACATTTCACCGTATCTACTGGCTTGGTCCCCTCTGCTCCACCCTTGTAGTTCTCTGATGTTTTCCATAGAGACATTGGCAAGCCTTAGCCGATCTTTCATGTTGTGCCGTAGTGAATGACAGGTGAAACCGAAGGCTTCAGTTCGCTTGTTCATGGCAGCAGAGGCGCTATCGTTTCTTACCGTCTGTTTGTTTTCATCAACATACCGAGGGAATACCCATTCACTTCCTTGGCTGTTGTTTAGCTGGCTCTTTACACCTTCAAGGGCATACCCGATTAAAGGGATTAACCGTTGACTCTGCTTGGTCTTAAGTCGTCTGAAGGGGTTCCTATGTAGCTTTATGTGGGGTACTTCATCATTTAGGAAGATGTCTTCGGTCCTTAGGCCTATACATTCAGACACCCTCATTCCGGTGTCAAACAAGATCTTTAATCCGTTAATGGTGTCCCTATCTCCATCGACACCAAAGAGATTGATTAAATCGTTCTGTTGCTGTCTGGTAAGGCTTGTCCTTGACTCTTCATCTTCCCGTAAGTTTGGTATTGTGTGTTTCTCGAAGGGGTTCTTGAAGTGGTACTCGAAGTTTAAAATGACTTTGTTCACTGCCGATTTAACATCGGACAGCCTTCTGGATACGGTAGCTGTTTTTAATCCTTCTGCTTGGACTCCATTTACCAATCTTTCCTCGATCTCTCGTCTACGGTATTTATCGATTGGTCTATCACCTAGAGCATCCACAAAGAAAGATAATGACCTTCTAGCTGAGTTTACGAACTTCCTGTTATCACGGTTGCCGCTCATTTCAATGTAGTATTCAACAGCATCAGATAAAGTAATCGTTCCATCTATTAACTGTAGTGCTTTCTTTTCTGTTGGCGTTAGGTTAGCCCCTGAATCATCAAGTACACCATAGGAACCGTTGTATTCCTCCATGAGTGCGCGCGGTTGTTTGTCCATCAACTTGTCCAGTAACAAGTCTAAGCCTAAGTCGCCATGTCCCTCTACTTCAATTCCTACACTATGTGAATCTAACAGCCTCTGAGCGTCTAGTACACTGCCTCTCTCACTTTCTCCGCTTCGTACTTTATCCCATTCTGCCTGTATCTCTTTATCAAGTCTCCTAGCCTGTGCTTGTGCCTTGATAGGGTCATGGGTTTGGAGGCTTATCATAAACATCTTCTTACCCAGCTTTTTAACTAGATCAGTGGGTATTCTTTTACGGAAGTAAAAGACTCCGTTGGGTTGCTTTTGGAACAGGTGTTTCATGCGGATCAGCATAGCTATCTTTGGCCCTTGTGTCACCTTTTGTGACACCTTAAGACCTAGTAAGCTATTGAAAATGTAGGGATTTCATGGGGTTGCATCGTGCAGATGGCGCGCCCGAGAGGATTCGAACCTCTGGCCTCAGCCTCCGGAGGGCTGCGCTCTATCCAGCTGAGCTACGGGCGCGTTGGCGGATATTCTAACCGATCGCGCACAAAATTACGATAGCATTGTTTTCAAATGCGCAAGACTGGCCTTGCCGCGCTCCTTGATGACTTCCGGCGCCAGTTGCTTCTTGTTAGCCCACTCCAGGTCGTCGGGCGGCAGCTCGTTCAGGAAACGGCTTGGTTCGCATTCGCTGATCTCGCCGTAGCGCTTCCGGTGCGTGCAGTAGCTGAATGTGAGGGTGCGCTGGGCGCGCGTGATGCCGACATAGGCCAGGCGGCGCTCTTCCTCGATGTTGTCGGTTTCGATGCTGTTCTGATGCGGCAGCAGGTTTTCTTCCATGCCGATCAGGAACACATGTGGAAACTCCAGGCCCTTGGCGGCATGCAGGGTCATCAGGCTGACCTGGTCGCTGGCTTCTTCCTCCTGATTGCGTTCCATGATGTCCATCAGCATGATTTTGGAGACGATCTCGGACAGCGATTTTCCCTCGCTATCTTTTTCATTGATGCGTTTGAGCCAGTCGATCAGTTCCTGGACGTTCTTCATTTTGCGCTCGGCCGACGCCGGCGTCTTGCTGTTTTCGCGCAGCCACTGTTCGTAGCCTATCTGATCCAGCATGGCTTCGATCACGGCGAAGGTGTCGCCGCGTTCGATGCGGTCGGCCGTATCGATGACCCAGTCGCGGAATTTGGTCAGCCGCTGCATGGCTTTTTCGGGCAGTTTCTGAGTCAAGCCCAATTCGGAGCTGGCTGCGAACAGGCTGATATGGCGCTCGTTGGCATAGGCGCCGAGTTTTTCCAGCGTGGTCGGGCCGATCTCGCGGCGCGGCGTGTTGATGACGCGCAGGAAGGCGGCATCGTCGTCCTGATTGACGAACAGGCGCAGGTAGCTGAGCACGTCCTTGATTTCGGAATAGGCGAAAAACGACGTGCTGCCGCTGATGAAATACGGGATGTTGTTTTCGCGCAGGCTGCGCTCGAACAGCCGCGACTGGTGATTGCCGCGGTATAAGATCGCGTAATCCTGATAGCTGCTGCCGGTCCTGAATTTATGGTGGATGATTTCAGACACGATCTGCTGGGCTTCGATCACTTCGTCCCTGTGGCTCAGTACGCGCAACGGATCGCCGTAGCCCAGCTCGCTCCAGAGTTTTTTCTCGAACGCGTGCGGATTGTTCGCAATCAGATGGTTGGCGACTTTCAGGATGCGGCCGGTCGAGCGGTAATTCTGCTCCAGCTTGATGACCTTGAGCCGCGTGTAGTCTTTTTGCAGCTGTGCCAGGTTTTCGGGCTGAGCGCCGCGCCAGGCGTAGATGGACTGGTCGTCGTCGCCGACTACGGTGAACCGGCCCAGATTGCCGGCAATCAGCTTGACGAGCTGGTACTGCGTGATATTCGTATCCTGATATTCATCGACGAGCAGGTAGCGGATCTTGTTCTGCCATTTTTCCAGCACGGCCGGCTGCTCCTGAAACAGCAGCACGGGCAGCAGGATCAGGTCGTCGAAATCGACGGCGTTGTAGGCCTTCAGGCTGCGGATATAGTCGTTGTAAAGCGCGGCCGCCGGGTACTGCTCCGCCGTTGCCGCCGATACAGCCAGCTCTGGCGTGACGAAGGCGTTTTTCCATTGCCCGATCTGCCAGGCATAATGGTCGACTTTGTCGATATCGCAGTTTTTGCTGTCATGGCTGATCAGGTTGCGCAGCAGGGTAAGCTTGTCCTGTTCGTCGAACAGCGTCAGGCCGGCCTTGTAGCCCAGCGTTTTATGCTCAGAGCGCAGGATTTCCAGGCCCAGCGAGTGAAACGTCGAAACCCTGAGGCCGCGCAATTGCTTGTCGTCCAGCAGCTTGGAAACGCGGCTTTTCATTTCGCGCGCGGCCTTGTTGGTGAAAGTCACGGCGGCGATATTGCGCGCCGGTATGCCGCCCTGGGTAATCAGATAGGCGATTTTTTCGGTAATCACGCGCGTCTTGCCGCTGCCGGCGCCGGCCAGCACTAATAAAGGATGATCGATGGTTTTAACAGCGGCTTGCTGCTGTGGATTCAGTTTGGCCATCACTACTATATAAACTTAGGCTGAAACCGGCCTATTATACAGCTTGCCGGGCATCAATCACGCGCCGAGATACGCATCTCGCCATTTTCCTGCTTCATGTTGAATTGCTGCAGGACATTCATGCCGAGCAAGGGCTGGCTTAAGTTCGGCACGACCCTGGCCGGCGCATTTTTGATTACGAAATGCCCAAATTTGAGTTCTGAAATGACGGCTGTGCAGGCGTCGGTTTGGCCGTTGGCGGTATCCACAGTGACTTTATCCTTGCAGGCCATTCCGGCATTGGAAGCGAGTGAAACCGGCAATGAGACGACGGATGCGCCAGTATCGATCACGAATGTCAGGGGCTTGCTGTTAATGGAGCCTTCCAGAAAATAATGCCCATTGGCGCCTTGCTTGATGACGAGCTCACGGTGAAGCTTTTTCTCCGGTTCTTTTTCGGGCGGCTTTTCCTTGATCACGGATGTCCATGAAGACACGGTTTTGACACTCTCCGAGCAGGCCGATTTCTGGTAAATGATGTTGCCTTGCTGATTTTTACATTTGTAGATCGTGTCATTGCTCCAGGTGTTCATGCTGAACGATGCCAGCCCTACGGACAACAACAATAAACTATTTTTTTTCATGATTCCCCTCTGGTGATTAGTGCCGCTTATCGCTGGTAGACCGGGTTTGTAAACCCAACATTTTGAAGCCGCTTATGCTGGATTTACCAACCCAGCCTGCAAACTATATTAAAGAATAGCACAGGCGTTTCGGGTCGAATGCCAAAAGCAGGCGCTCTAGGCGAATTCGACCTTACAGAGTGGGTTAAAAGCCATTAAATACTTCTATCCAGTTTGCGATAACTGATTGCTTCGCTCAAATGCGCGATTGCTATCTGTTCCGAATGGGCCAGATCGGCAATGGTGCGGGCGAGCTTGAGGATGCGATGATAGGCACGATGCGACAGGCCGAATTTGTCCATGGCCTGCTCCAGCAGCTGATGACCCTGCTCGGATAACAGGCAGAACTGTTTGACTTCCTTGGCCGTCAGTGCCGCGTTGGCCTTGCCGCTGCGTGCGACGGCAATGTTGCGCGCCGCCTCGACGCGCGCCCGGATTGTCGCGCTGTTTTCCTCGCCGTCCGGCGAGCCTTTGCGCAGGACCTCATGCGGCACCCTCGGCACTTCCAGATGCATGTCGATGCGGTCGAGCAGCGGGCCCGACACGCGGGCCCGGTAGCGCATGACCTGCTCCGAAGTGCAGTGGCAACGGCCCGAGACATCGCCCAGATAGCCGCACGGGCACGGGTTCATGGCCGCAATCAATTGAAAGCGGGCCGGAAAATCGGCCTGCCGGCTGGCGCGTGAAATCGTGATATGGCCGGTCTCCAGCGGCTCGCGCAGCACTTCGAGCACTTTCCGGTCGAATTCGGGTAGCTCATCAAGGAACAGGGCGCCGTTGTGCGCCAGCGAGATTTCGCCGGGCCGGGGATTGGAGCCGCTGTCATTTCCAGAAATAAATGCGACAATGTTAATAAAAATACAATGAGTTACAGCTTCTTTTGCTAAAATAAATGCGACGAATTTCATAGAAATAGCTGCGACTGACCTTGGAAATTTCAAAAATAACTGCGACTGTATTATGGCACATCAAGTCCGAAAAATAGGAACTACTCGACGTAGTGTATCAGGAATATATGCTTTTCGTGGAGAAACGCCTATCCAGTTTGAGTCCACATTGGAGCGTGATTTTATTAAGCGCAAGGAGTTTTCTCTTTGTGTACTGGATGTGATCCCGCAGCCATGCCAATTGCCGTTTAAAGGGCTGGACGGCAGGAACTACATTTACACGCCCGATTTCCTTGTTTATCACCGGTTGGGTAATGTTGAGTATTGCGATTATCCGCATCCTGTCCTGGTTGAGGTAAAGCCCGAAAAAGAATGGCGCAAGCACTGGCGTGAATGGTTGCCAAAATGGAAAGCGGCCTGGCGTTACGCCAAGGAACAAGGTTGGGTGTTTCATATTCAAGACGAATCGCGTATCCGGGATCAGGCTTTGCAAAACATCATGTTTCTAGAACGTTATAAGCGGATGCAGTTTTCGGCTGAGGAAAGCCGTTGGCTTATTGAAAACATCAGGCAAATGGGCAGCGCACAGTTCGACTTCATTATTGCGCGTCACTTTATGGGATTGTACAGGGCTGAAGGCATTGCTCACGTATGGCATCTTTTGGCTACACGTCAGCTCGATTGTGATATTACCCGTCCGTTAAATGACGCTACCAGGCTATGGGTTCCAACCGATGAGTGAAGATAATTTTGATGATCTGAATCCAGCATTTGAACCACGGCGCCAACGTCTCGATATACAGGCCGGTTGTCTTGTTCAACATGGGAGCACTGTTTATCGAATTGCCCAGGTCCTGGATTTTGAAACAGTCATCGGTGCTGAAGCCGAAACGGGACGCAGTGCCCCTTTGCGCATAGGTGAACTCCGTCCTCTTAGTGCTGATGGAGCAGTGTCACCGAACATGGATTTGTCTGAAATTGCTGATGAGGACTGGAAGATTGCCGAACAACGCTTTGCAGCAATCAAACCGCTAGTGCATGAATTTATGCCGGGCAGGTATGAAGTGGCGCAACGGGCCAGAGAGGTACAGGTAGATACTTCCACGCTTTACCGGTGGCTTAAAAAATACAAAGCCCATGGTTCAGTTTCTGCGCTCATACCCAAAAAACGGGGCTGGAAAGCAGACAAAGGTAGAATTCCGGTTTTCTCAGAAAAAGTTATCAATGAGGTTATTCAGGACTTCTATTTGACTCCGCAACGTCCATCGGATCAAAAGACTGTTATGGAAGTCCTTCGCCGCTGCCAGCTAAGCGGGATAGAAGCGCCAAGTCCAAACACGATAAGAGCTCGGTTAAGCAAGGTTTCCGAAAAAGAAAGACTACGCGGACGCGGTTTCAAGGAAAAAGCCAAGAACAAGTTTTTGCCCGCAGCGGGGAGTTTTCCGCATGCTGATTTTCCGTTAGCCGTCGTGCAGATTGACCATACGCCAGGCGACATAATCTTGGTGGATGATGTTCACCGCAAACCCATTGGGCGCCCCTGGATTACCATGGCAATCGACGTGCACACCCGTATGGTTGTCGGTTATTACCTTTCTTTTGATCCGCCCTCTGAAACTTCCGTTGCCATGTGCGTGGCCCATGCCATGCTGCCTAAAGAGGAATGGTTACTGCTGCATAAGGTCGATAGCCAGTGGCCGGTCTGGGGTGTGCCCCGGACTATCCATGTTGATAACGGCGCTGACTTTCGTTCCAATAATTTTCAGCAATCTTGCCTGATGTATGGCGTCCACCTAGAATTCAGGCCGGTTAAACAGCCCCGTTATGGTGGTCATATCGAGAGACTTTTGGGCACGTTTTTAGAAGACATTCACGGTCTGCCAGGAACAACCTTTTCATCCATCAAAGATAGGGAAGGCTACGATTCTGAAAAGAATGCCGTACTGACCAAGTCCGAATTTGAGGAATTATTCGTCATCCATATCTGTAAAATTTACCACCAGCGCCTGCATCACGGCATTGGTATGTCACCGTTACGCAAGTGGGAAATTGGCATCTTTGGTAATGCCGAGACACAAGGGATTGGTTTGCCGCCGCGACCTTCTGACCGGCATACCATTCTTCTGGATTTTCTTCCATGCTTCCGGCGCACAATTCAAACCTTTGGCGTGACCATTGATGGGTTGAGTTATTATGCTGAAGCTCTGCGTCCTTGGATAAATGCCGGGTCTCCGGACATTCCCGGCAAAAAGCGGGAATTCATTTTCCGTCGCGATCCGCGCGATATTAGTACCCTCTGGTTTTTTGATCCAATCCTGCAGCAGTATTTTAAAGTCCCTTTTGCCGACCAATCGCTGCCACCTATGAGTATATGGGAATACCAGCAAGTCAGGGAAATACTTAAAAAAGAAGGTGCTAAAAGCGTCAATGAACCTCAAATTTTACGGGCACTTACAGAGCTTCGCACTAAAGTCGAAGAAGCGAAAGAAAAGACCAAGAAAGCCCGTAGGCAGTCACAACGGCGCAAGGAACATGAAAAAAAGGTATCGCCTGCGGCCCCACTTCCAACGACACAATTAAGCCCAGGCATCCCAGTCAGCGGTCTGTCATCAGACCTTATTGATGGAGATATTGAACTGTTTGGAGATATTGCATGATCAGTTACGAACATATTCATCCTGATTTTCGGCACATCATGGGGTTGTCTGACAAAGAGCGAATCCAGTTCATGGACCAGCCTCGCTGGATCAGCTACAGGACTGCGCAGCAAATTCTGGATACGCTTCAGGGGTTGATGCATAAACCGCAAAGGCCGCGTATGCCCAACCTCCTGATTGTTGGTGATCCAAATAATGGCAAGACGACTGTAGTCCGCCGTTTCCGCGATTTGTGTGGACAAGGTTATGTTGATGAAAATGCGGACCCGGTAAAACCGCTCATCCTTGCTGAGTCGCCGCCAAGTGCAGACGAAAAGGGGCTTTATATTTCCATTCTGGAGCGGTTTTTTACGCCCTACAGGGCCAGTGATTCAACGGCGAAGCTCAGGTATCAAGTCGTACACCTATTACGTTTGTGCCATACCAAAATCCTCATAATCGACGAATTTCATTCGCTTTTGACCGGTTCCGCCATCAAGCAGAGGGAGGTGATGAATGCATTGAAACTGTTATGCAATGAACTCGCCATACCTATTGTGGGGGTGGGTTCACGCGAAGCAGTACGGGTTCTACATACTGACCCACAACATGCCAGCCGTTTTGATGTTATTACCTTGCCCACTTGGGAATTAAACCCGGACTTCCAAAAGTTATTGGCCGGATTTGAAAAAATATTACCGCTTAAAAAGGCATCCAGGCTTCATCAACCCGAATCGGCCACACTGCTGCATATCATTTCCGAAGGCAACACAGGCAATCTACATCGGCTGTTAGTAGAGTGTGCCATCGAAGCTATAAAAAGCGGCGATGAACAGATAGATAAATCAATCATTGAGAGCAAATCATGGCTAAGACCTACGCGTGGCATCAGGGAAGTTGTGGTGTAGCTCCGCTCTGGGCTGTCCCCGTTCCTTTGTTGCCTGATGAAATTATCTCATCCTGGCTAGTACGGGCGGCACTTACGCAAGGCTGTGATCCGTTGGTGCTGACTGGAGAGATTTGGCCGAAGTGGCGAGTTTGGACAGTAGATGCTGATCGTGCCATAACTGAAGAGCGATTAAAGCGGCTTTCCTTGTGTTCCGGCATTCCACCAGAAGCCTTTCAGTCTGCAATGCTGCATTCCATCGCGGGCTGCATTCACCAAGACCCGTTGCCAGAAAAGGCAATATGGCCATGGATACTGGCAATTGGGGCACGTAACACCAAGCGCAGAAGTGGGTTGCAATACTGTCCAATTTGTCTTTTAGAAGATACAAAACCTTATTATCGTCTCCATTGGCGATTTGCCTGGCACACTGGATGCGCTCCACATAAATGCGGCCTTTTAGACAGGTGCTGGAATTGTAATGCGCCTGTCGAGCTTCACAGGCTCATGGTTGAAAACAGGTTTGTGTCTGTTTGCGCCACATGCAAAGCCGACTTGAGAAAAGCCATAGCCGGACCTTGTCCCGCTGATGCGCTGTTATTTCAAGCGGAAACGGATCGCGTCCTTCACGGAAGCAGTGGGGAGTATCTGGGTAAGCCGGTGTCTGTGAAAGAATGGTTTGAAGTCTGTTATTTTTTTGTAAGGCTTATACGCAAGGCCGACCGTAGCCATACAGATTGTTTAATGGGCTTCATGAGGCAAATGTCAGTGATTCTGCCTGAAGAAATCCCGTTAACACCTGGTTCAGGCATTGAGCTGTTGCGTGTTCACAATCGTCAACAAATTTTCATGGCGCTATGGCGTCTTCTATCAGTAAACAGAGACCAGCTTGAAGCCGCATTCAGTAAATCAGGCGGTACCAGGCAGGGATTTTCTGATAAAGGCGAATCCGTTCCAGCTTCTCTCATGGAGCTTATTGGGCTTTTACCGAACAATCCAAGGGTGCGCTGCGATCGGTCTAGGCCTCGTTCGTCAGGCCCGCGTTCACTGTATATAGTCAAACGCATGATGGATAGGCTTAACCGCAGACTGGAGATGGCCCGGCGATGAATGAAGTCGTAAATGAAAGTTTGCAACAATGCCAGTGTGACGAATGCGGAAAGTTTGTTGCCAGGATTTGGCGTGTTTACAAAGGGCATCGGTATTGCTCAACATGTTACGCTCGGGTTTTTAAACGGCGTATGTGCCCTAAATGTGGAAACTACGCACGATTGCCGAAAAACAAACCTGGCGCAATATGTCGTGGTTGTGAAACAGATAAGCCTTGTATCCGTTGTGGAAAAACGGATTTTGCCACCGGAAAGATCACCTCTTATGGTCCTGTTTGTAAGGCTTGTTTGCCTTATTTTCACGAGCCCAATCCATGCGGTTTATGCGGTAAGCCAAGCATTTTTCTATCACGCGTGAAACGTCTCAATATTGATGTGCCTGTTTGTCCGGCTTGTGCAAGACAGGATCATAGTACCTGTCAGGCATGTCGCCGTTTTCGTTTACTGACCAAAGCATCGGATGGTCGGATGCTTTGCAAGGGATGTCTGGAAAAAGGGAGTGTGCCATGTCCCAAATGCGGTGAAACAATGCCAGCAGGTTATGGACAACAGTGCGAGACGTGTTATTGGAAAGGATTACTGGAAAAACGAATAAAAATAGACTGTGCGGCTTTCTCGTCACCACAGATGACAGCTTATTTTGAGACATTCGGACAATGGCTTGGCTGCAAAGTAGGTGAGCGTAAGGCGGCTTCGACTATTCATAGCTACTTGTCGTTTTTCATAGAAATTGGGCAACAATGGGAAACCATACCAAAATATGAAGAGCTGCTAGCTCATTTTGGAGCTTTGAAGCTACGCAGATCGCAGCTTCCTATGACTTGGATGGCAGAGAGTGAAACCATTGTATTCAATACCTTTGCGAAAGAAGAGGATTCAGATAAACGCAGGATAAAAGCCATTCTGGATAAATTCCCGGAAAAATCTCAAGCAAGCGAAATTCTAACAAGCTTTTACCAGTCACTAATCGAAAAGCTCAAAGATGAAAAAACAACAATCCGTTCCATTCGCTTGGCATTATCACCAGCTTCTGCATTTTTGCAAAAGGCCTCGGAAATGCAGTGTATGCCACCTGAACAGAGAGCGTTAGATGCATATTTGAAAACAGCGCCAGGCCAACGAGCGGCTATATCAGGTCTTATATGTTATTTAGAGGATAAACATGGAATAAAACTTATTTTGCCGAAACCCGATACGTTAAGGACGCAGCGTAATCGAAGAAAAAAATTAGAAAGGGAAATGCTGATACTGATGCAAGAAAACAGCAATAGTGACGAATTTCAGCGCCTCTGGCTGTCCACAGCGTTAGCATATTTTCACGGGTTACCTAAAAAAGTAGGAAAAACTATAGCGAACGAGCACATTGCTGTTTTAGAAGATGGCAACTTTGAAGTTACTTGGAACAAAAAAACTTATTGGATTCCATTCTTAAAAAGCAAATAATCCTAAGTTATTGTAAAATTTGTTTTAAATACTAAATTAAATTCGTTATATCAAATAAACTACACTTTAGGTCGCATTTCAAAATCAAGTAAAAACAATATAATCAATGTCTACGAAATCAAAAATAGAATGGACCGAGCAAACATGGAACCCTACGTCTGGATGCACAAAAATATCGCCAGGATGCAAGCATTGTTATGCTGAAACAATGGCGAAAAGACTAAAAGCCATGGGAACACAAGGATATGCTAGAGGCTTTCAGCTTACAGTTCATCCTTACCGGCTAGCACAGCCACTTAAAAGGAAAAAGCCGACCGTCTATTTTGTCAATTCCATGAGCGACCTGTTCCACGAGGACATTCCTGACAGCTTTATAGATGACGTATTTTCTGTTATAACTGAATCGTCACAACATACATTCCAGATCCTCACTAAAAGAGCGGAAAGGTTGCCACAATATTTCTCAAATAGGGAATGCCCTAAAAACGTATGGCTAGGTGTCTCTGTTGAGGATCGTGATTTTGGGCTTCCTCGAATTGAAAGTTTACGCCAAGTGGATGCCAGCATACGCTTCTTATCTGTTGAACCATTGCTTGAAAACTTAGGTAGCATAAACCTCGCCGGAATTCATTGGGTAATTGTTGGTGGTGAGTCCGGTCCCAAGGCGCGTCCAATGCAAAAGGAATGGGTTGATGAAATCAGGATTCAATGTGAAGCCGAAAATGTTGCATTTTTCTTCAAGCAATGGGGGGGATGGAGCATTGACGGAAAAAAAAGAGCCAAAAAAGAAAATGGCCGAGAATTACATGGTCGTATCTGGGATGCAATGCCCTTTATCTAACAACTGAATTATAATGGCTGATGAAAAATACGTCTGGCAAATTGGTTTGCCACCTCCTTTAATTAATCGGCATAGCCAGACAAAACACGACATTATTGAAGAGTACGTCAGGCAATATATCTTGACACTCATGGCGCCAGCTAACATTCCTGAACTCAAATTATCGATTATCGACGGCTTCTGTGGCGGCGGATGTTATCAGACAGAGTCTGGTAATTTGACAGACGGTTCGCCCATTTTGATGATGCAGGCAGTGCGAGATGCTAGGATACGCCTTAACTTAGAGAGACGAATTCCACGCAATATCAATGTAAATTATTATTTTATTGATATCTTGCATGATACAACTCGCTATTTAGACCATTGGTTGAAAGCGAAACTTAGTGACAATGCGATTGCATTGGAAGATTACCAAAAGACGGAAATCATTACCGATAATTTTTTGAATCGGCTTCCACAACTTATCCAAAAAATAAAACAGCAAAAAAGAGGGGAGCATGCCCTTTTTGTCCTAGATCAATATTGCTATAAGGATATCCCTTTACCGGCAATGGCTGGGATTTTGCGTGAGCTTAAAGGTGCTGAAATTGTAATGACATTTAACGTTGATAATTTGACTACCTATCTATCAGATCGAGCAGCCAATCGAAAACCACTCGAGAATATAGGATTGGATGCGTATGTACCTTGGCAAGAATTAAAACAGCTCAAAGCCACCCAGAAAAGAGAGTGGCGTCGGATTTTACAACGCCACCTAGCGAATGGCATCAAGCGTGAGGCAGGTGCGAAGTTTATGACGTTATTTTTCGTTAAACCCTATGGAGCAAATTCTTGGGGCTATTGGTTAATCCATCTTTCAAATGTGTATCGCGCTCATGCAGTTATGAAAGCTTTACATTGGACTCATGCTACTGAGTTTGGGCACGAGTTGGAATCGGGAATCTTTGTACTTGGCTATGATGCAAATAAAGATAGCGATTATACAAGGCAGCAAACATTTGAGTTTGGAGGGGAAGGATCAAAGGAAGCGTGTATTGACGGCATGAGAGAATATTTTGGAAAAACAATTTTCCAACTTGATAAACCCGTCAAATTAGCTGATCTATTCCAAAACTGTGTGACAAACTCCACCGCCGCCGAGCCTCATTTAATGGAGGCTATAGGACAATTACATTCTGCCAAAGATGTGGTTATTACATCCAAAGACGGCGCAAAAAAACGAATCAATAAAATTTATAAGCCAAGCGACATAATAGAGCCCGTCAAACAGTTGTCTTTATATGTGTATGATAAAGATTCATGATCACATCGACATGTTGATGGCCGCCGTGGCTTGGAACTTCAGCCTCTGGATGAGGCTCTTTTATGTCCTGCTGACCGGTGTCATCCAACCCCGGGTAGACACTCATCGGCACAGCAGAGCTTGGCAACGGCTAATCGACCACAAGGACTCAACGGTCTTACCTTTCATGGTCAAAAACACCGCTCGGTTAATCAGACAATAATGGATAATCTTTTTTCAGGATCGACTATTTAAATTTTAGCCCGCTCCATATATTCAGCCAGATGTTTAAAAAGAAATGGGTAAACTGTCGCTTGCTTATGGCGAATATGGAACACTTCCATCATTTTAAGCAGTTCTTCGGGAACATCATGGCTGTCTGTTCGAATCCTTCGGATCTGGCAGAATCTCGGGACAGATTTGACATTGTCTTTATCACCAACAAAATACAAGTGTTCTTCATCATTATAAAACAAGCCAAGGACTGCTTCAATTAATCCCGCATCCTGGCTTTTTAATGAAACTCCGAAACGTAAACCCTTTTCAATTGTTACCCAATCGAAAAAAGTCTGGAGACTTCCACGATATGAAAGCTTTGTTTCTTTGTTGGCCCATAGAACTTCTTTGGTAATCCGCTCTTTGCCAACAGTAGCGTCAAGAAGACGCGTAAGTTTATCATTCACTAGCTTGGCATTTTTTACTTCGATTTCTCCGTTATCAAGCAAACCAAGAAATTCAATAACCCAATCCCGGGGAAGTCCATTATCAAAACTGTGCTCCAGTTCTAACATGATTTTTGAAAGGGATTGAAACTCGGGTATAGCAACCATCCCTGTTTCTTCAAAAATGAATCCTTCTCCACTGGTTTCATTAATAACAGCGTATCCGTTTTTACATAAGACCCCGGGTATATTAATTAGCAACTCCTCGGCGCTATCCTGATCTAGCTGATGATAAGATAAAGCTCCATCTTTCAAATTAAGAATGTGGTAAGACATGTCGTCACTCGACTCGTCAACGGCCATACATCTGATAAATGTCCAGTGGCCTACGGGCTTAATTAAGTGCAGTACGTTTTCATTCACTTCAATTTTTATCAGCAGCTCTTTCTTACAAGCTTCATACGCTGAGTCTGCAATGTTATCGTTTACAAACAAAGTATTCGGGTAAACTGACTGTACGATTATTTTCGGGTCACTGCGTAACGAACGATAAGGGTCTTCTTGCCCTAAAGCCTCGTAGTGTTCGGCTGGATAATGAATAACAAGATTAAGTGTATCTGGTTTTACAGATTTAGATTGCTCGTATTGAATGCCGTCTGATACTAACCCTTTTTCGAGAGGGCCAATATTTGCGTCAGTCAGATTGACGATATTCATCGAGTAGCCAGCAAGAAGGGCATCAATTTTTGCATATACTCTTCGCACATCAGTGTCTTTGAATCGGATTCGATAACTTGCACTGAGTGGCAAAAATTCCAGCCTAAGGATATCACCTAGCTCACGATCAACATCTTGAATGAACTGAGTTAGTACCCCCATTTTGGTTTTCCAGAATTTGCCCGGGTGTTTGGTATCCAGAGAAACCATATCGCTTTTCATTTTTTTATCGCGATGTTTTTTCTTTATAAACTCACCATCACGAGCACGCCCTAATTCCTGCGACCATTTATCAAACTTGAAACGCGGCAAGTGTGAACAATCCCCATATAACTCGCCTTTTGCATTAGTGTGATAATGCACTGGTGTGAAAGTGGCTCCATTTACATCCAGCAGAATATTATTGCCAGTTTGTACAAGTTTTATCTCGAAAGCGCGCAGGACATCTATGCGTCCGATCCTTTCAATATCGGCAAGGTAATACAGACCAACTCCTTCAGAAGATCTTGGTTGATTCTCAGAAAGATTGGGCATTGCATTAATTAACAACCTTGCACAGGAAACCGTGGAGAGATCATTTGCTTTTATTGGGTTAAATGAATAGTGAGGATCTTTGAATGAAACGCTCGTTCCCTTGGGCAACAGTACCGCATACATGTCTTTACCAATAAAAGCTAAGGACAATGGCTTTAGTTCTCGATATATTGCATTAATAACATGTCCGTAGTTTGTCTTACCCGCAAGATCTGTTTTTATAGACCAAACGTCAAAAGTTGAATTGACGAGTTCTAAGTTGACTTTGAGTTCAACACGGTTTGTTAAAATGGCATTGCTCATTTAATCTCTCTAAATTGATTTATAGGATGGAAGTTGGAGCAAGCCAATTTGATAGTGCAAGTATGGCCGATGTATTAGTGGCTCCAGATTTTTCACACAAAAGGGCGGGAAGGGCGACAATTGAGGCGTTTGTAGGGTTGGCGCAGATCTTAAATTCCTCATCAAAGTACAAAATGGGGTCGTCCGCATCACCAAGAAGGTTACACACAACAAGTCTTGAAAAACCAATTATCCGGGCTTTGTTGACGAATTTAGTCATCACTTCTTTTTTAACCACATCAGGCTTGGCTCGCCAGCGAGCAAGATCCCAGTGTTTAAAGTCAATCAGAGCCTGGTTGCCTGAAAATTCGATGAGTCCATCGAAGCGTTCAAAATGCTCAATCGGAAGCGCTTTTACGCTAAAACCATAATGAGACAAAACAGCTTCGCCCGCCTCCTCTCCAAGTGCCCCTTTATAGATGTTGGTGAACATTGGAGGAGTAAGAATATATGTGGCATCTGTGTCCCAGCCTAATGCGTATCCATGAGCTTTGAAATAGGCAGATACGACCTCGTTATTACGAAGCACGTTAAGCCGGCACTCTCGCTCGGAGATGTGATCCGCATGCGTTCCCGCATGGTCAAAAAAGCGGTATTCGGCCGCATCACGCTCTTGCTCTGGTTTTAAGTAGACGTAACCTCCGGCTGTAGGGCTATTGAGATAGTATTCGTTATAGACCGGCGGTGTTCTGGAAACCGGAGTCGTGAGTGCTAACTTGCGCAACTGTTTCCAAGAATCTACAGTATCTGGGCAGGGATGCTCGTCTATAGCTTCCAATATGTGATCAATTGCGCTAATTGATCGAGCTGTTAGAAGAATCGCTCGGTTATGCTGATGCCTTTCGTCCCGTTTCATTGGGGCTAAAGCACAACCTGCTTGTGTTTTTGCTAATTTGACTATCGCCTTATACTCGTGAGAGAACAATTCATCATTACGTTCATCTTGGGCCAGCGATTCAAGTAGCGTGTCGTCGGCGAGCAAGATAATGTGTTTGCGTTTCATCTCTGTGCGAGCGGTCCGGCCAACCGCTTGTTCGATTATCCGGGATACCGCATAGAGTCGATCAACAGACTGTGAGTAGTACTTGACTTTCAGCTGATTACAGGTATTAACAGGAGATGCCTGTTGTACAACGTCCTTGCTCCAATTCCTGCCTTGATTCAGTGTTAGTGTTCCAACCTCCTGAAGTGCCATCCCATAACTCAGTAGAAGCAACCTGTTACTTGTTTTACTACCAGGGGCATCGCTTACAGAAATTAGATGAGTTGGATTTTCTAGATATAAGCAGTCTATATCTGTCTTGTGGGATGAACGATGTCCTACTTGGCGTAAGGAATCATTCTCCAATTGTGGATTAAAATGATAATCTGGGTTTTTGCCAGATGACATAGTCTGATAGGTTGTAATCGCGATAACCTTACCCGGGTTCTGTTCTAAATGCTTAATAACCTCTATTTCAAATTGACCTGTTTTAAGAAAATCGGCATTAACTCTTGGTACCAATTTAACAGGTACAGTTGTTGAATGTTCAAGTTCAGTTGCGAACCAACACAAGAACTCTGCCAACTTAGATTTAATGCCACGATTTAGCATCGCAATCATATAGCGGTTGTTTTCCTGCTCAGTAAAGCTCTTCATCGCAATGCAAAGCTTACTTAGCCATCGATAGTGAAACTCTAAATCTCGTTCTTCATTTCGACCGTCAAGCTCCAGAAGTGCTTGTAGTTGCAAATCAACATTTTTTGCTTTGGGTTGCCAAGTGCGTAGCTGACTTTTTAGATAAGCGACACTGGCTTCTACTGAAGCAGAAACAATTTCGACGCCAGCAGCTTGGTAGTTCCGCTCCACACCATAATAATCGTGGATCGTCTGGCGTTGAGCAGGGGTGAGTTCCACGTATTGATTTTGGAGGTTTTCTTGCAAATAGCGAATATCAAAGTTGTGAATAACGCTCTTACTTTCTGCGGTCGCACTGATTCCCAGTATATAACATCCAGATTCAACCCAAGTCGCCAACATACCGGTCGGAGTTACATTAAAGCCATGATGCCTAAATATGACGCTATCCTGTGCATCGGGTAATCGGTCAACTTCTATCATTCGGATTCCCCGGGTATGGTAGTTTGCAGCACTTCTTCGATCGCTGTATTGATGACCGACGAGGTAATTCAGTTGTTGACTTAATTGTTGTCTTAATGAGTGTAAGTTTAGTTGGTCCAGAATGCTTGCAATAGCTTGTGATGAAGTAACCCTTCGATCATCTACCAAAGGATCATGCTTACTCAAGTTGATGCGGTATTTTTCTTCAGCTCGTCGCATTAGTGAGTGGAAGCGTCGATTGACAAGCTTCTCCAGGTGTCCTAGAAATCGCGGAAAGTTGTGAACAACTTGAAAGTCCGATAAGCCGTAAGTAGCGATGATATGCTGTTCAACGGAGTGATCGAGCCCAAAGCATAATCCCTTACTCATACTGGTGTTATGAGTGGTCAATTTATCGCTGAATAACAAGATTTCCTTTTCGTCATCAAATACCCCGGGGTGTAAATCGAAGGAAAAGTGCAACTTCCAGTGCTCAACAAAACGTTTTACTTCCTCCAGGTACTCGGTGAACAAATCATCGAGTCCTTGATACTGATGTTTTTTACATAACTGTTGGACACTAAGATTTGCATGGATAGTGCGGATGGTACTCAATAGATCGGTATCATCCGAGCGAACTAAATGCGTCAATATTTCTTGATGTTGACGATCAATCTCATCAATTACCAACAGATTTCCTGAAAGGTCCCGGATAGGGTGATATTTACCTTGCGACTGTTGCAAACCAAACAAGAATTTCTTGGTCGTCATGAAAACAACCCGGGTAAGACCAGACTCCAGTAACACCCCGGGGATCAGTTCACTCAACAAACGAATGTTTTTATCTGTAAATGGAACGGGATTATCACTAAACTGTACGATCTGGATATGACGTACTAGCTGTGAATAACAAGCGCTGGCTTTCTCTCGTAATTGGGCTTCAAACTCTTTTAAAATTTCTGGATCTTTCTGAAGACGTTGTTTTAGAAAAATCTGGCGTTCAATAGCTCTTAGCTCATGAGTCAAGCTGCTGTTTTGATCAGCATTAAACAATTTTAGGATTTGCTTTAGTGTATCAGGCTTATCAGTCAGCAACTCTGTTAAAGATGTATCATTAGCTGGAGCGTAGAGAACACGAGAAAGCAAAGCATCTTTTTGGTCCCGGGTAAAACGTTTGTCTTGTTTAATACGCTTATGGAGGTCAGTATAAGCTTCGTATACATTATCGACTGAATTGGTAATATAGAAACATAGCCTCGGAGAGTAGTTGGGATTATTTAATTGGCTTTTAACATCATCCAACATGGCTTCGAGTATTAAGCCTAACGTGTTGTAGGTTTTGCCTACTCCAGTAGGAAAGGGTAAGGGCAAAAAGCAACCACCAGTACCAGCTTTAACTTGTTGCTCGAAAAAGCACTCGTTCAACAAATTAAAAATTGGATTTGTATTAGGTGATAGCGAAAAGTCGTAATCGTAGAACGCCGAAAAATTTGATTCTATTAGCGATAATTTATCATTCATACAATTTAAATGCCTTCTTGAATCTAATCAAATTTAGCTAATATTAAGTTTCAGCATTTTGATTGATGAGTTAGATTTGTGCGAAGCGGGAATTGAAGGGTGTAAAGCTCCTGCTCATCCTGTCGGAAGATATGGAAAACATTATAAAGGCGAAACTTACCGGTAACACATTTTCTAAAAAGAAGACAGCTCCACCTGCGACCTAAATCTAGCAACAAAATCATCCTTTATTACATCCAATAGGAATTAACCATGATGTTGGTGACTTATCATGCTTTGCATAATCCGCCACCGGCATTGTCTCGCCGGTCATTTTTTCCAATTCATCGACGCTGACTAAATAGTCGTCTAAATTCTTTCGCGTTGCGTCCTTTGAATTCGGCACCACCCATGCTATGACCTTCTCGTCCTGCCCATCGCCGCGAATGATTACTTTCCAAAATGCGTCCGGCGTTTTCACACCATGTGACTGCACAAAATAATCATCAGACGGATTGCTTCCCATTATTACACCGCCGATCACTAGCAGCTCATCTATGTCACGATAGCACTCGATAATTTCCTCGGTTTGTAGCCATGCGCCACGATTCATTTGCGAAGTCTGCGGCAGAATATTGGTTATGTAGTTGCTTTGCTTTATAGCGACAGGAGAAGCGTCCAAGTGATTGGCCGGCACTTGATGGCCACGATCATAGCCTCGGCCATAAGCGGAGGTGCTGGTTTGCTGACATTCTTTTGGGACATCAGGATCTAAACGAAAATCCTTAGCTCGGGCTTCGTTGCCGGCATCGTGTTGCGCGTTATAGCGAAACTTCACCGGCGCTCGCTGCCGGCAATCCAACCAGATAGTGAAGCCCTGATAGTCCAGCTCTAACAGATCCCCTTGCCGGGTCATTTTGGTACTTGCTTCAGCAGCGTGGTCGTCAACAGTATGAGCAATCTCTGGGACTGCACTCTCTATCCCGAAATCTTCGCCCGAGCAGCTTTTCTTGGATCGACTGTAGCTGCCATCGTTGCAGACAAATCTTGCCCCGTCACAATGTGAGATACCGCCTTTTTTGCCAGAGCAGGGCGCATTTTGTGCCTGTACCGTAAAAGAAATAGCCAAAAAGATTGCATAGATAATGAAAAACTTTTTCATAAAGCAGCCTTACATTTTTATTAGGAGATATTTTACAGATGCTTATAACCAATGGTTGACGCCGCCATGGTGAGAACATGTTCCTCGGCGGCTCTGGCTGAATGAATAGCTTCCGTCACCACATTGTGCTGTAGCGCCATGAGGTATGGCACCAGATTTTGAGTGCGCTGGAGAATGTATTCTTTGCCCTCTTTTATTAATGTAGCTGCCATGTTCTTGCAAGTCTGCCTCATTTGGTGAGGATTCTTGAATAGCGGGTATTTTCGGCGTTTCTTTTGAATATGCTGTTGGCTGGAATGCAAATGTAGCTAACAGCAACGCCCAAATAATTTGTTTTTTCATGTAGATACTTTTTGTTATTGTAAAAGGCCCTGTTCTGGACAAAACCAACTAAACTGATGGGTATAACGAAAAAATCCAGGAATAACTATCTTGATATGGTATGGCGGTTATCTACAAGCATACGTATGCGATCTAAACCTACCGCTTCTGCTACTCTTTATTGTTGACAGCAGAGATCGTTCAAAATATCGAAAACTTATCAAGTATTTTAGCTCGCCACAAAGTAAAAATTTAATCAGATCTTTTTAATATAATATCCATCTTCTTCAGGGCATTTAATACTGCGGCTTCATTTCTAACCTGATCGCCACCTGCCTGAGAGTGAGCGAAGGCATCAAATTTTCCTGATTCGTATCGAGTTGTCAAATTGTCAACGATACCCCGAACATAACGAACATCGGATAAGAATCTTTTCAGCCATCGTAAAAAATGATCGCTATCTTTTATTATAGTTACGAACCCCTTGTAAGATTCCTCTCCCTCAACTTCTTTATCATTTTCTTTCTTTTTCCGAGGCCGCCTCTGAATTTCAATGATGTGTACAGGTATTCCTTCAATAACTATGTGGATGACCATTACGCCACGAACTGCTTTAGTTGCGACATCGTAGAAAACCCAATTTCTTGTTTGCTTTGGTATGTCTGGTTCATCAATAGGTTCTAGCCCAATAAGGCCAGGGATGCCAACTGCTTTGTAGCCGTCTTGAAATGTATACCAATCAACGGATTGAATTTTGTCAGGATATTTTTCTTTGGTATATTGAACCGCATTCCACATATCCATTAAAGTGCCTTGTGACTCCATCACAGGTTGAGCATGAATTGAGGAATATCCTATGCCTTTATCCGATCCATGACGCTCCCCACTTGAATAGGCTGAGGCAACTTCTCCTTCTTTTCTAGCACCATTTCTGTCTGTGACCCTCTTGCCGCAACGATCAACGATAAAACGTGGTATGCCTAAAACTACAAAGTCGTTATCCAGTACCTCAACGCTGGCTGTGCCATGATCGGGCTCAGCATCACCCGTTAAATCTATGATGTCTGGTGGATGGACTAACTTGCTTTTAATGCTGCCAGTCCACGCTTCACACTGGGTTCCATCTGAATCGACTCCATCTCTCTTATTCGTGTTTTCTCTTTCCCTCTCGATAAGAATTCCATCAGGGTCGCTGCATCCAACAATCCCGAGTGCAAGGAAAGACCGTTTGTTGTCGAACCAAATGCCTTTGACCCTTATCTCGGCAGGTCCCTGGAACCAAGGAGGTACCTCAATAAACATGGGTGATGTGCTTTCAGGTTTGAAGTTTACATCTAGCTGGGAATAGATTGATTTAGCCGCTTTTTCAGTATATGGGTCATATTTCGCATGAGCGAGAAAGGTAATATCCCCATTCCTAAGTTGTGCCCGTAGCTTAACTTTCCATTTGTTTGGCTCTTCAGGTTCATCGAGCGGAGCGTAGAGCCTTTCTTGAGCTCCATATGCCCCTAGCCAAGGATAAGTAGCTAGAATTCGATTGAGTTCCTGAGAGCGTCCGTAGCATCTAGAGAAAAACTCAAGGCATGGCACGACAAGTCTTCCGCCGGATGCAAGTCTGAACTCGATAAGCCAGTTCTTATCCGTTTTGAATTGAAGAGGATATAGATGTAATGGATAAGGCGTTTCAGTTTGATTTTTGAAAGTTTGTTCAAATGAAGTAAAACGCCAGCCCTCAGTTGTAAAATTAACTTCGAAATCGTGTGTATCGTAATCTACAGCCGACTTGCAAACACTATCTTTCCAGATCGATCCTATTGTAACTTGACCTAATGCTGTAATAGGGACGCGCCTAAATATTGTGTGATCTGACACATTGTTACCCAGCAGTTCTCTAAAGCAAACGTATGCATGAGGCTGGCTTTCATCCCGGCTATTTTTATAAATGCCACAATACCACCAAGTTATCCACTCAGTATCGTTGCTTTTTAGAGACTGTTTGAGTCGGATTGTCTTCGCCGTAGGTTTAACAGGATAATTGAGAGATATAGGCATAGCTACTTCGTAAAGAAAGGACACTCACCATTGCATGCATAGGTAGGAGCAAATAACGAGTAGAATTCTGCAACCAGTTTGTCGCAGCTATTTCTGAAATGTCGCAATAATTTCTGAAAATGACAGCCGCCGCCGACCAGCGCCGCTGCCGATGCCGTATGGTGCGGGGCGCGATAGGGCGGCTTCAGCCAGTTGGCCACATCGAGCCCCTGGTCGCTGATCGAGGCGATGGCGGCGCTTTCCTGGGCCTGTTGTTCGGACAGCAGCGGCAGAATGGTCGGCAGGCGCGAAGCCAGCATCGACTTGCCGGTGCCGGGCGGGCCCAGCATCAATAGATTGTGCGAGCCGGCCGCGGCGATTTCAAAGGCGCGTTTGACATGATACTGACCATGCACATCGGCAAAGTCGATGCCATCGGTCTGCGTATCTGGTACAGGTTGCGGGAATTCCGGCTGTATCAGGCTTTGTCCGCTCAGGTGCGCGCAGACTTCCAGCAGATGGCCGGCCGGCAGGATCTCTATGTCTTTGACCAAGGCGGCTTCGGCGATGTTTTCTCTGGGCAGCAGCAGTTTTCTGCCGTTGTTGCGGGCCTGTATCGCGATCGGCAGCACGCCGCTGATCGGCCGCAGCTCGCCGCCCAGGGACAACTCGCCGATGCATTCGTACTGGTCGAGGCCTGCGGTTGGAATCTGGCTGGATGCCGCCAGGATGCCCAGCGCGATGGCCAGGTCGAAACGGCCGCCTTCCTTGGTGTGAAATTTCAAAATAAATGCGACCATATTCACGCAAATTGCGAACCTGACCAGTTATACTGTTTATATGAATATTATTCGAACAGGGCTGGCCGAGTTCTTCGACTGGAGTTCGATCATGCCCGCTAGAAATATTACGCCTCGCCACCGCTATCTGAGCGGTCGTGTTGCGACGACTAAAGTTCCTCATGCCCAGGCATTTGAATCCTCGCTTGAGCAGGATTTTCTGCTGTTGCTTGAGTTTGATAGAGGAGTGCACCGTTTTGCTAGTCAACCCATTACCATCCGCTGGAAAGACGGAAGTCGCCAACGTCGATATACTCCTGATGTGCTGGTTGAATATACCTCTACGATGGTGGATCGTTACCCTCATCTCAAACCTACTTTATTTGAGGTCAAACCGGAAACCATTTTAAAACAAGACTGGGCATCATTAAAGCCAAAATTCAAAGCTGCCATTCATTGGTGCCGAGAATATGAATGTCGCTTCCGTATTGTTACTGAGCGTTACATCCGTACACCTTATCTAGGCAATATTAAATTCTTGATGCAATTCGGCAATGAACGCTTTCGATTCGCAGACCGCCTCATTCAAGGGGAAGCTCAAGGGGCGTTACGATCTGTTCTTTTCGATCTCGGGCGCACTACACCACAGCAATTACTTAATACAATTACTTCAGATAAAAATCGGCACGTCGAACTATTGCCTTATATCTGGCACCTAGTCCGTTGCAATGCAATTGGTGTAGATTTAAACCAGCCACTAACTATGCAATCCCCCATCTGGAGCCTAGAAACCGGAACCCAACTTGCCATGATGATGGGTGGTAAGCATCGAACACGCATTCTTCAAATTCTGGAAGCTAATCACATTAAGGTAGAACAATGAGCGATGAAATGCCTGTCATCCGTCCTGGCGCTATCTTGGATCAAGAGGGAAGCCGTTTTTGTGTCCGTCGATTATTGAGTATGACCGAATTTGAAGTGATCGACATCGAATCCGGCAAAGTAGCCAAGCATTCCTTGTTTGATATAAATAATGCAAAAAACCTGCAAACACCATCGCCGCGTCTTGATTTGGTCGCGTTAGATGAAGACGACTGGAGTCTGGCTCTTGAGCGGTTTCGCATCATCTCCCCATTGGTGGGCTTATCAAAACGAACAAAAATTCAGGTAAGTGAAGTAGCCAAACAAGCTGGTGTAAATAGAGCCACAGTATATCGCTGGTTAGAGCGATTCGAATCAACAGGTATCGTTTCCTCACTCTTGAGGAGGGAACGTAACGATCAAGGGAGGCCTCGAACCGATAACCAGGCAGAAACTATCATGAAATTGGTCATACGGGATGAATTTCTCCAGAACCAAGCCATTTCGCCCACTCGGGCCTACAGAGAGGTGCAACGCCAATGTAGAAAAGAAAATATTTCAGCCCCACACCTTAGTACATTTCTCCGCAGAATTCGGGAGCTCACACCGGCAGTACTAGCGGCTGGCAGGGAAGGCAAAAAGTCTGCTAGACGTTTTCAGCCTATTAGAGGAACATTTCCTGGAGCTGATTTCCCTTATGCTGTTCTGCAGATTGACCATACGACGGTAGATATTATTCTTGTCGATGAAACTCACCGGCTGCCAATCCAACGCCCTTACATCACTGTTGCTATCGATGTGTTTAGCCGCATGGTGGCTGGTTACTATATTTCCTTTGATCCGCCCGGTACACTTGGCACTGCTCTGTGTATTGCCAATGCCATACTAACCAAAGATAAGAGATTGAATGAGCTGGAAGTAGTCTTTTCATGGCCTTGCCGAGGGTTACCTCGCGTTATTCATGTGGATAATGCCAAGGAATTTCGTGGCAACGCTCTCAAAATGGCTTGTCAGGAATATGGAATTGACGTGCAATTCCGCCCAGTCAAACAACCCAACTACGGAGGGCACATTGAGAGGCTAATGGGCACTTTGATGAAAGAGATCCATGCGCTCCCTGGAACAACACGCTCCCGTTCTACCGACTTGGGAAATTATAATCCCGAGCGTAAGGCAGCTATGACCTTAAGCGAGTTTGAGACCTGGTTTGCTAACTTAGTTCTTGGCGCCTATCATCATCGAGTACACAGCGACTTGATGATGCCACCGATCACTAAGTACGAGCAGGGTATTCTTGGTAATGAACAGCAAGCTGGTACTGGTTACCCGCCAATACCAACCAACGAAGAAAAGTTACGCATTGATTTTCTTCCGTTTGAAAAGCGCACCATACAGCCTTACGGCATTTCAATGGATGGAATATTTTATCAAGCAGATGTGCTTTCGCGTTGGATAGGGGCTAAAGCTACTGAGAGCGTTCGAGCAAAACGTAAGTTTATCGTTCGCCGTGATCCGAGGGACATCAGTTATGTTTTATTCTTTGATCCAGAGGTTAAGCAGCACTTTCGGATTCCGTACCAAAATCCACGTTTCCCAGCGATCAGCCTATGGGAGCTGCGTACCGTTCAACGTTATCTCAAGGAGCAAGGAAAAAAAGCCGAAAATCAAGAAGTGATCTTCGCAGCTTTCGACGAGATGCGGCGTATAGAAGATGAGGCACGCATTCAGACAAAGCGTACTCGAATATCTCAAGCTAAGCGAAATCAGCGACGCATTGCGTTGGATAAACAGGCCAGCTCAGAAACTGAGTCGCAAGGGCCATCTTCTCTACTTGTCCTAGGGAAGCGCTGATTAAATCCTACCGTGAGATAATAGCTGGGTTCACCTTCGCCAGACTGATTGCCCATGAATACGCCGACCCAAACCAGCTTTGCAGACCTTGAGTACAGCCACAAAAAGCGTCAAAC
>Ga0208265_100226_pt1 | contig 28937 bp, 35 predicted proteins | sample LakWasMet44_HOW7_2_FD_183882 | JGI IMG/M metagenome (GOLD analysis project Ga0208265, IMG submission 183882) | Freshwater sediment methanotrophic microbial communities from Lake Washington under simulated oxygen tension - Sediment Metagenome... | ecosystem: Environmental > Aquatic > Freshwater >... | reverse complement strand
TAGGCAGATTGAAGGTCTCGTTTTTTGGCCCCTTTTACGGCAGCTACAACATCATCGCGCTGGACAAGCAAAACTACCAATATTCGATGGTGACCGGACCGAACAGATCCTATCTGTGGATTTTGGCGAGAACCAAGACTTTGCCGAAGGAAACCCTCGACGCTTTAATCGAGAACGCCAAAAGACAGGGATTTGAAACCGACAAATTGATTATGGTTAGGCAGGTTGAATAACCACAAGGGTGCGCACCACGCGCCATTGACAATGTCCGCCCATGCGCATTTACGGCACGGGACAATTGCTATAAATGAGAGCGATGTTTGGATTTAAGCACCGAAGAAGGTGCGCAGTGCGCACCCTACGAGACTTCAAGCTTCAGAATATTTCTCCCGAGTTCACGAGTGATGCGGTCCCTATATTCACCGCCTACGCCCCTTAACACGAACTACCTTTGCTTTTGTAAGATTTCGAGTTTTTTCTTTAACTCCTCTTGCCTTTTCTTCAACAGCCTGAACTGTTCTTCAGGGTCGTCACCGTAGGGGGTAACCCTGGTTCCGGATGGGCATTCAATCATCGAAAGGGGTTGCAGCTCTACTTTTATTGAACCAATGACTGGCTCAATAAACGCAAGCTGGATATTTTTTTGCGCATTCACCAACAGAAGAGCTGCCTTGTTTCCATAGCTCAAATAACCCATGTAACTAGAAAATAAAAAACAACGCCCATTCATTTGATAGACATCTTTTTCCCACTTGGTATTAAACGGTGGCTCGACCTTGGAAACTTCGCCAACATCTGCGATAACGTAGTTTTTCATTTGCGCCTGTTGGCTAAACATAGCCCAACCGTCTGCGACAGCCTGCGCGGAAACGAGGACCAGAAAAACTGTAACCCATAATTTTTTATTAAAGCACATTGGATTAATAATGCTGTTGCAGTTCATTCTCAACCTTTTGGATGAGCGACATGACCTGCCGACAAAAGGGTAACGCAGGAATGCCTTGTCCAGACAAGCTACCAAAGTAAAAATCTTCCGGAAGTTGCTGTCCACTTGTCATGAAAGACAACGGGTAATGGTGAGTATTGCGTTTGCGAAGCTCATAAAGCTCCTTTGTAATTTCGTGCTGCCCTGCCGTTTTGACGTAGGCCGGTCGTTTTGCATCTTGGACTACTCGCACATAGCGACGAAGTGTTTCTAGGGCCTCTTCGTTTTCAATTGGATCGCCCGTTTCTGGATTATGAAAACTTTGATATGCCCGAAGGGCATTGATTTCAAAAAAACTATAAGCTGCGCCAAAAAATGCGCTTATTAGCCAGCGAAATTTGTCTTTGTCGTTTTCCTGCGTTGCAAGTTCGAGAAAATATTCGCATTCAGATAACTTGTCTGAAGGGTCTGCTATTGCGTCAAGATCAAGCAGGTTTAGCCAATCTTCTGTATCAACTGAGAGCTTATGAGACATCGACCAATACTCCCTAACGTTACGGTAAGGGGCGCGCCGCTCACTGAGCTTAAACGGAGCTGCCGAACCTTGATAAAAAACGAAACTTCAAAACCGCTAACGGACAGCTCGTCCCTTTGTCTGACTTGTTAGGCCGGGATAGTAACGCCAGAGCTAAATTACCACCAAACTTAGCATGGCGTTTCATTGGGGTTCTCAAGCTTCCAAGACTACGCGCTTTTTTTAATTAGACTGAAATATTCTTTTGGATATCTATACCCTTTACTGATAGAAGACAAAACAACAGTAATGGAGTCATTATTTTCGTATAAATCCAGATTACCCGTATGTATCTCAACAGCGGAACCAGCATCCACATCCGGCTCAAAATTACCCCCATCGCTGTTCCATGAATACTATTCATAAGCACCTTCGCCGTCGATACAAACAAAGGCTTCGGGATTTAGCTGAGTGGTTGACGGATAACAGTTGAATGGGTGGAGGACTTCTTTTGCTATTACCTCAATGAAACTCATAATTAGCTCTCCGGTTTTTAATAATCTGAGAAATATAAAGCCGTTTAGCAGTGATAAATTTTTAACTGAACTTCAGTTATCGTCATATGGACGCATGGTGTCGGTGTTTAGCCCTTTCGTTCTATCACGGTCTAACGCTTTTCCACCTCCAGGCCCAATTGATTGACCACCACCTGGCCCAATAGACTGACCGCCTCCCGGCCCAATTGACAAGCCACCCTCGGGGCCAATTGATTGTCCGCCTCCAGGACCGATTGATTGCCCACCTCCTGGTCCAATGGAGTCGCATCCACCCGGCCCTATCGAGTCGGGAACGCAATCGCGCCAAGCTTGTGAGTAAGCGGTACTACAAAACATGAAAAACACCATAAACGCTATTTTCTTCATCCCAGTTCTCCTTATGAGCCTAACTATATTTGGACATCCTAAATAACGCAAAACATTGCATCATTTAGGATGCCCAATAAATAATAAAACAAAAACTTGTTTATTTTTAGTCACATGAACGAAAACAACATATCCTAATAAATCTCAATGTTCTGTTAGAGCTTACTGGAAAGCCTTCTAAGTTGCTCTTCTATGCAATCCAGCGCCGTAAGCCATGAGCCCCGACAATCGATTACTAGGAAACCGATCAAAATCGCCGCCGAAGAAGCTATATTCGGCAGCAGATCTAAAAAAATTAACTGAATGGCCTGATCGAGAAATTTAGCTGGGTTTGATCAATAATTCCGCTGCACCGAAAACTTAGCCAGCTGAATCAAGGCATCCTTATATTCGGATTCCGGCAGCACTTCCAGCGCATCGATCGCCTTTTCGGCTTCCTCGTCGGCGCGCCGTTCGGTGTAAGCGATTGCCTGGGTGCGCTGGACGACCGCATAGACTTCGTTGAACGCCTCGCGGTCGCCGTTCTGGATCGCGTCGATTACGATTTTCGCATCGGCCTGATTGCCTTTTTGAATCGCATAGATCAACGGCAGCGTCGGCTTGCCTTCGGCCAGATCGTCGCCGAGATTCTTGCCGAGCTCTTCTTTGGTGGCCTTGTAATCGAGCGCGTCGTCGATCAATTGAAACGCGATGCCCAAATGCTGGCCGTATTTCGCCAGCCCTTCTTCGGTCGCGGAAGACACGCCGGAGACCACCGCGCCAAGACGCATCGCGGCGCTGAACAGGATCGCGGTCTTGCGCGAGATCACTTCGAGGTACTTGGCCTCGGTCGTTTCCGGGTTGTTGCAGTTTAACAGCTGCAACACCTCGCCCTCGGCGATCAGCGTCGTGGTTTTCGAGAGGATTTCCATCACCCGCATGTTGCCGGTGCGCACCATCATTTCGAAGGCGCGGGAATACAGATAGTCGCCGACCAGTACGCTGGCCGCGTTGCCCCAGACCGCATTGGCCGATTCCTTGCCGCGCCGCAGGTCGGATTCGTCGACCACGTCGTCATGCAGCAAGGTTGCGGTGTGAATGAACTCGATCACCGCCGCCAGGATCAGATGCTTGTCGTCGACCTTGCCGAGCGCCTTCGACGCGAGCAACAGCAGCATCGGCCGGAGGCGTTTGCCGCCGTTGCCGACGATATAATGCCCCATCTGATTGATCAGCACGACATCCGAACTGAGTTCGTTGATGATCAGTTGGTCAACAGCTCTGGCTTCGGATTTCGTTAAATTTTTGATCGATTCGAAGTCGATCGGCGCCGTTGGACTCGGGTCGATGTGTGTTTGCAATGCCATGCTAATCAGTATAAAAAATAGGATTGTTTTTGATCGTAAAGCCGCAAATCCGCTGCATACTATCTGCTCATATCTCCTTATGAACAGCAAACTCCCCATCCTATTGAATAAAGGCTATTGATGTCAATAGATAATTTTGCTATCTTATTCGGAATAACTTGCAACCTAGCCAAATTTTAGTTGACTAGTCGGCAATTACAAATATAATAGTCTGTTCACTTTTTACAGTAAATGCTTGACGGAGCTTACTCAGATGTATGCGGTAATTCAAACGGGTGGTAAACAGTACCGGGTGGCCGAAGGTACGACCTTAAAAATAGAAAAATTGGAACTTGGTACTGGCGACAGCGTTGAATTCGACAAAGTTCTGTTGATTCAGTCAGGCGATGCAGTCAAAGTTGGCGCGCCCTTCATCGAAGGCGGCAAAGTCTCTGCGACCGTATTGTCGCAAGGCCGCCACAAAAAGATCAAGATCATTAAATTCAGACGGCGTAAGCACCACATGAAACAAATGGGTCATCGCCAATATTACACAGAAGTCCGGATCACCGGCATTTCTGCATAATTCCTAAGAGGTGTTATTGTGGCACATAAGAAAGCGGGTGGTAGTACTCGGAACGGTCGCGACTCAAACGCGAAAAGATTAGGCGTTAAACGTTTTGGCGGCGAAGTCGTTAAAGCCGGAAACATCATCGTTCGTCAACGCGGCACGCATTTCCATGCCGGCGACAACGTAGGTCTCGGCAAGGATCATACCCTGTTCGCGACAGCCGACGGTAAAGTCGTATTTCAGGTTAAAGGCGAGAAAGGCCGTAAGTTTGTCAGCATCGTTGCTGCCTAAGCCTAAACCGATAATCTAGGGCAACTCCGTAAGTCATGTTTCGGGATTTGCGTTTAGCAACCCGGAACTCCCCAAGAAAGCTCCGCAATCCATCGCGGGGCTTTTTTTGTTTTGAACGCAGGCAAACCTGCACGGCATATTTGATCCATGAAATTTGTTGACGAGGCAGAAATACGCGTTGAAGCTGGCGACGGCGGCAACGGCACCATTGGTTTCCGGCGCGAAAAATACATTCCGCTGGGCGGACCCGACGGCGGCGACGGCGGCGACGGCGGCAGCGTCTTTCTAATCGCAGTCGAAAACGTCAATACGCTGGCGGATTTTCGCTATCACGCCGTGCATCGGGCCGAGCGCGGCCAGAACGGCATGAGCCGCAATTGCACCGGCAGAAAGGGCGAGGACCACTATGTCCCGGTTCCTCTGGGCACACGCATCAGCGACGCCGATACCGGCGAAGTGATGGGCGACTTGACCGAGGTCGGCGAAACCCTGTTGGTCGCGAAAGGCGGCTTTCACGGCCTCGGCAACACGCGCTTCAAAAGCAGTATCAACCGCGCACCGCAAAAGGCCAGCAAAGGCACGCCGGGCGAGCATCGGACGCTGCTTCTCGAAATGACGCTGATCGCCGACGTCGGCCTGCTCGGCATGCCGAACGCCGGCAAATCGAGCCTGATCCGCGCCGTGTCGTCCGCCCGCCCGAAAGTCGCCGACTATCCTTTCACGACCCTGCATCCGAATCTCGGCGTGGTTCGCGTCGACGAGATGCGCAGTTTCGTGATCGCGGACATTCCGGGCGTAATCGAAGGCGCGGCCGACGGCGCGGGTCTCGGCCTGCAATTCCTAAAACATTTGTCGCGTACCGGCCTGCTCCTGCATGTGCTCGATATCGCACCCTACGAAAGCAGCGACGATCCGGTCAGCTCAGCGCAAAAAATCATTCACGAAGTCGAGCAATGGAGCGACGATCTGGCGGACAAACCGCGCTGGCTGGTACTGAACAAGATCGACATTCTGCCTGCGGGCGAAGTCGACGAACACTGCGATGCAATCGTCGAGGCGCTGGACTGGGACGGACCGGTCTTCAAAATCTCGGCGACGAGCGGCGAAGGCACGCGCGAGTTGATGTTCGCGATCATGGACTTTTTAGAACAAGAGCGGCGCAAAGACAGTGAAGAGGAATGATTTTTCGCATGTTAAACGGATCGTCGTCAAAATCGGCAGTTCGCTGCTGACCAAAGGCGGCAAAGGCCTCGATCAAGCCGCGATTGCCGGCTGGGTCGCGCAAATGGCCGGTTTGCGCCGGCAGTCTATCGACGTGGTGCTGGTCTCCTCCGGCTCGGTCGCCGAAGGCATGTGCCGCCTGGGCCTGAAAACCCGCCCGACCACGCTGCACGAATTGCAGGCCTCGGCCGCGGTCGGCCAGATGGGGCTGGTGCGCGTATTCGACGACAACTTTCAACAGCACGACCTGCATGCCGCGCAGGTGCTGCTGACCCACGACGACCTCTCCGACCGCCGGCGTTATTTGAACGCGCGCAGCACCCTGCTGACGCTGCTCGATTTCGGCGTGGTGCCGGTGATCAACGAAAACGACACGGTCGCGACCGAGGAAATCCGCTTCGGCGATAACGATACGCTGGCCGCACTGGTCGCGAACCTGGTCGAAGCCGAGCTCCTGATCATCCTGACCGATCAGCAAGGCCTTTTCACCGGCGATCCGACCGTCTACCCCGACGCGACGCTGGTTTCCGAAATTCGCGCGAACGATCCGAACCTCGACCAAATGGCCGGCGCAAGCCGCAGCGGCCTCGGACGCGGCGGCATGTCCACGAAAGTGCGCGCCGCACGCCTAGCGTCGCGCTCGGGCGCCGCCACCGTCATTGCGCCCGGCGTCGCCGAAGACGTGATCAGCCGCGTGATGGAAGGCAAAAATATCGGCACCTACTTCATCCCGGACCTGGAACCTCTCGTCGCCAGAAAACGCTGGCTGGCCGGACAACTCCAGATCAAGGGCGAATTAGTGATCGATGCGGGCGCGGTCAAGGTATTGAAAGCCAACGGCAGGAGCCTTCTGGCCGCCGGCGTCAAAGCGGTCTCGGGCCGTTTCGAACGCGGCGAACTGGTCTCCTGTGTCGACGAGGAAGGCAATGAAATCGCGCGCGGACTGACCAATTACGGCAAAACGGATGCAGAACTGATCGCCGGCAAGAACAGCGCGGAATTTGAAAAGATTCTCGGCTATGCCGACGACGCGGAAATGATACACCGCGACAATATGGTGCTGATCTAAGCGGCGCGCCAGTCGGTTACCGAACAAAAAAAAGGCCGGAACTCGAAGAGTTCCGGCCTTTTTTTGGCGTTATCGCCGTTCCGCTTTATTAAGCAAGCGCTTTGACTTTTGCGTTCAGTCTGCTTTTGCCGCGGGCAGCCTTATTCTTATGGATCAGGCCTTTGTTTACAGCGGAGTCGATCACTGGCACCGCCGTGTTGTAAGCGGCTTGCGCTTTTTCCTTGTCGCCCGCGTTAACGGCGGCAATTACTTTTTTGATGAAAGTACGCAAATTGCTGCGTTGTCCTGCGTTGCGAACACGGCTTTTTTCCGCTTGCTTCGCGCGCTTTTTAGCTTGTGCTGTATTAGCCATAGTGTCTCGACTCGTGCAAAAAACAAAATTGAGTTAAATAGACCGATCATTATCATGATAAATGATATGATTGTCAAGGCCTTAACCACAAGAACGGGACACCCTTGAGCAAACAGTTACTGAAATCGACCGCGTCGGTCGGCAGCATGACGCTGATTTCGCGGCTGCTGGGATTTGCCAGAGACATGCTGATAGCACGGCTTTTCGGCGTCGACATCGCAACCGACGCCTTTTTTGCCGCCTTCAAGCTGCCTAACTTCCTGCGCCGCCTGTTCGCCGAAGGCGCCTTCGCGCATGCCTTCGTGCCGGTATTGACCGATTACAAGGAAAACCACGACCCTCAGACGCTGAAGGATTTTATCGCCAAAACCGCCGGCACCTTGGCGTTGATTTTGACCGCGATCACCGCGCTCGGCATCCTCGCTGCGCCGCTCCTGATCACGCTGCTCGCCCCCGGCTTTGCCTGGCACAGCGCGCAGCATGAGCTGGCCGTCGAGTTGTTGCGGATCACCCTGCCTTACCTGTTTTTCATCTCGCTCACCGCGTTCCTCGGCTCGATCCTGAATGTATACGGCAAATTCGCCCTGCCCGCGCTGACGCCGGTCTGGCTGAATATCGCGATGATCGCCGCCGCGATCGAATTGAGCCCGCTGCTGGACGAGCCGATTACCGCGCTGGCCTGGGGCGTATTCGCCGGCGGCATCGTGCAATTGGCTTTTCAACTGCCGGCCGTCCTGCGCCTCGGCCTGTTGCCGAAACTGCGTCCGGGCTTTTCGGACCCCGGCGTCAAAAAAGTGATCGGCTTGATGCTGCCGGCGATGTTCAGCGTTTCGGTCACGCAGATCAACTTGTTATTCGATACGCTGATCGCATCCTTCCTGGCCGCCGGCAGCGTGTCCTGGCTGTATTATTCGGACCGGCTGGTCGAATTTCCGCTCGGCATTTTGGGCGTTGCGGTTTCGACCGCGATTCTGCCGAACTTGTCAAAAACCCATGCCGCGCGCGACTCTGGGGCGTTTTCGGCCGCGCTGGACTGGGGCCTGCGCCTGGTGTTATTGATCGGTCTGCCCGCCTCTATCGGCCTGATCCTGTTGGCCGAGCCGATCCTGTTCACGCTGTTCCAGTACAATGAATTCTCGGTGTCCGACGTGCATTATACGGGGCTTAGCCTGAAAGCCTATTCGGCAGGCCTTCTGGGCTTCATTCTGATCAAAGTGCTCGCGCCCGCGTTTTCCTCGCGCCTAGATGTCAAAACGCCGCTCCGCTACAGCATCTACGCGATGATCGCGAGCATAGCGCTGAACGTGCTGGCGATTCCGCTCGCGCATGCAGGACTCGCGCTGGCGACATCGCTCGGCGCCTTCTTCAACGCCATGTTGCTGTTCAGAAAATTGAGGACCGATCAGATTTACCTGCCCGCGACAGGCTGGCGACTATTTTTGCTGCGCATTCTGCTCGGCACCGGCGTGATGTCGGCCGTGTTATACAGCCAGGTCGAGCCGAACGACTGGATAGCAAGAAGTTCGGGCGAGAGAGCGCTGCATCTTGTCGGATGGATAGCGGCAGGGCTGTCGCTTTACGCGGCGACCTTATGGCTGACTGGCATGCGACTGCCGATGTCGTTGAGAAAAGCGCGCACACTACGGTCGACCCGTTAATTGCGGCGCAGGGTCTTGCGGGCGGGAGCAAGCGTGTAATCGATGAACAAATTCCCGCCGCTCTGCTAGTCTTGATGTGGCATTTGAACGAAAGCTCCCAGCCAAGATGATCATACCCGACTACCGTATCGAACCCGCGGATTTTCACGCCGACAACGACGATTTGCACGCGGTGCGCGATGCGGTGTTCGTGATCGAACAGCGCATACCCGCCGAAATCGAGTGGGACGAACAAGACCCGCATAGCCTGCATCTGATCGCCCGCGATGCGCACCATCAACCCATCGGCACGGGCCGACTTTCGCCCGAAGGCAAGATTGGCCGCCTGGCGGTGCTGAGCGCCTGGCGCAATCAGGGCGTCGGCAAATCGATCATGGCGGCGTTGCTGAATGAGGCGCAAAAGCGCGGCCGGCCGGAAGTCAGTTTAAACGCCCAACTTTCAGCACTGGTTTTTTATGAACGGTTCGGCTTTGTCAAAGCAGGCGAGAGCTTTATCGAAGGCGGCATTCCGCATCAATCGATGCGCCTGAAACTAGAGCCATTGGCAGCGCCTGAGCGGCGAGCCATCAACCCCGGACGGCCATCGGTTGCGGCGACCGAATTCGATCATTTCGACGACGCCTTGGCTGCGACGCTCAACATCATCAAAGACGCTCGCCGCCGCCTCGGCATCTGCACGCCTAACCTGGAATACCCTCTGTACGGGCATCCCGATATCGCCGCCGCCCTCCGGCAATTCGCGATCCAGAGCCAGGACGGCGGCGCCCGCATCATCGTGCAGGATACGACAACGGTTATCGGCCAAGCGCATCCCCTGATTGAACTCGCCCAAAAACTGCCGTCCTCGTTTGAATTTCGCACACCGGTCGAACCCGAAGACCAGCAATACGCATCGGCCTTTATTTTCAATGACCGGGACGGCTATTTGTTCCGGCTGTTCGACGACCGTTACGCCGGCGTCTGGAGTCCCGCCCTGCCGAGCCGCAGCCGCCAGCTTGCCGAAACATTCGACCGATTCTGGCAGCGATGCGAGCCCTGCACCGCGTTCCGGGCGCTGAATATCTAGCATGAGGTCATCGATTTTTTAAGCCGATGACCTCATGCCGAAGCCACAGTTTGCGGTGTTTAAACCGAAACGCCGCCTCAGCCGAATTTTTCCGAAAAAATCCGCTGCTCGGCAATGCCTCTGGCCAATGCGACCTGGGTTGCCGCCGTCACCAGTAACGGCGGGCCGCAAAGGTAGATATCGTAGTCGCCCGGATGATCCTGCAAATAGTGTTGCAAGGCTTCGGCAGGCGTTCCGCTGAATCCGGACCAGTCCGGCTCCGGCTTCCAGACGCACAGCGTCACGCTCAAGCCGGGCAGTTGCTGCTTCAATCGATCCAATTCATCGATATAAAACAGCTCGCTTTCCCGGTTAACGCCGAACAACAGGTGTATGGACCGGTCCTCGCCCCATTCGGCAAGCCGGCGCAGCATCGACAGAAACGGCGCCAGGCCGGTGCCGCCGGCGATAAAGACGGCCGGATTGAGACTATCGGACTGCAAGCCGAAAGCGCCGCTGGGCCCGTAGACCTTCAGAATCTGACCGACCTCCGCGCCCCGGCTGAGATAGCCTGAAAACCGGCCTTCGGGCTGCAGACGAATCAAAAACTCCAGCTCGCCCCGCCAGTTTCCGGTGTTGGCCAGAGAATAGGCGCGGCGGATTCCGGTATCGGGGATTTCCAGTTCCATGCATTGACCCGGTTCAAACTCGACCGCCTTGCCGCCCTCTTCGTCCTGCCAGCTCAGCCTGATCCGCACCGTCCGGTCGGCAATCGTCTTTAGCCCGGTAATCACCGCATTTCGCGCCTCGCAATGGCCGAAATGGATATGCGCATAGTCATAAGGCGCGGTAATCTTAAGGTCGCTTTGGGGATAGGTTCGGCATAAGAGCACATCGCGCCCCGACACGGCCGCTTCGGACAAAACGCCGGCATTGTGCTCGCCTAGCGTGTATTCGCCTTCGGCGCAATGACCCACGCAGGCGCCGCAGCCGCCGTCCCTGCACAGCGACGGCAACAGGATAGCGGCTTGCTCGCCGGCACTCACCACATCGAAGCTGTCGCCACAGCTGAACGTCACCTCGTGCCCGTCGCGGGTGGTCAGCGTAATTTGATGTTCGGACATAATCACTCCCGGTTGTGCGCCGCTCAGGCGGCTTTTTTCATCGCGTCCTGAATATCTTGGGCAGCCGTGCCGGTCGCTTTCAGATCGAACGCTTCACCGAGCTTGGCCAGCAATGCCGGCGTCAAGAAGGCAGGCAGTGTCGGCCCGAGCCGGATGCCGCGGATACCGAGCGACAGCAAGGTCAACAGCACCGCCACGGCTTTTTGCTCGAACCAGGAGATCATCAGCGATAACGGTAAGTCGTTGACGCCGCAATCGAAGGCTTTGGCCAGTGCGGACGCCACCTGAATCGCCGAATAAGCATCGTTGCATTGCCCCATGTCCAGCAACCGGGGAATGCCGCCGATGTCGCCGAAATCGTGGCTATTGAAGCGGTACTTGCCGCAGCCCAGCGTCAGGATCACGGTTTCGTCGGGAGCTTGCTCCGCCACTTCGGTAAAGTAGTTGCGGCCCGGCGCCGCGCCGTCGCAGCCGCCGATCAGGAAGAAATGCTGGATCGCGCCGGCTTTCACCGCATCGATCACCTTGTCGGCGACGCCCATGACGGTATCGCGGCCGAAACCGACGGTAATCAGCTGTTCCGGCGCATCCTCGCTAAAGCCCGGCAATGCCAGAGCCGCCTCAATCACCGGCGCAAAATCTCCGCCGACGATATGCCGGACTCCCGGCCAACCGACCGGCCCTGCGGTAAAAATCCGCTGCCGGTAGGCCGGGGACGGTTCCACCAAACAGTTCGAGGTCATCAGAATCGGCCCCGGAAACTGCGTAAAATCCTGATGCTGATTCTGCCAGGCCGTCCCGTAATTGCCGACCAAATGCGGGTAGGCTTTCAATTTCGGATACGCATGCGCCGGCAGCATCTCGCCATGTGTATAGATATTGATCCCCAGCCCCTGGGTTTGCTCCAGCAATTGCGCCAGATCGTGCAAATCGTGGCCGCTGACCAGTATCGCCTTGCCTTTTACCTGGGCGAGGTTGACCGTATTGATCTGCTGCGCGCCAAAGCTGCCGGTATTTGCCGCATCCAGCATCGCCATGACTTTGTAATTCAATTGGCCGATACGCATAGACCAATCCAGCAATTGATCGGCATCGCCAGGGTGCGTCGCCAGAAAATCCAGCGCTTCTTCAAATCCTGCGCCAATGTCATCGTCCCGATAACCCAGCATCAACGCATGGTAGGCATAAGCCGCCGCGCCTTTGATGCCGTACAACAGCATTGCCCTAAGGCCGATGATGTCTTCGCCGACTTGTTGCAGTTCGAGATTGATGGCCGCCTCTTGGGCCTGGATCATCAGCCCGGCCAGGGTCGATGCGGGCCGCCATTGACCCGGACCCGTCAGCGCTTCAGCGGCAACACCTTGCTGCTCGGCAAGCGCTTCGTATTGCGCTTTCAGCCGGTCGCGCCACACAGCCGTTTCCTTGATCAACTGCACAAAGCGGCTGGCGTTGAAATTGACGTTGGTCAAGGTGGTGAACAACGCATACAGCATGAAATCGTCGGCTTCGGACGGGTTCTCCCCGAATTGGCGCAAGCGTTTGGCGTATTGGGCGATGCCTTGCAGACCGTAAATCATCAGGTCCTGCAAATCGGCGGTCGTTTCGTCCTTACCGCAAACGCCCTTGACTTCGTGGCAACCATTGCCGGTGCTTGCGCGCGTGGTTTGTTCGCATTGATAACAAAACATGATATCTCCTTGTTGAATGGATTGATGGCTCGTAGTGGTTGCCAGAATACAAGCGCGCCGCTAAAGTGTCCTTGACTTAAATCAAGCGAGGTTTTATGTCCATCGAGTCCCAAAAACAATTCCGCCAACACTATCTGTTTGCCATGCTGGATGACGCCCAATTGGGCCGCGTGCTGTCGACAGCCCAGCGCATGGCTCTGGCCGAGGATGAACATCTGTTTCATTTCGGCGATCAGGCGCGCTATTTTTATCTGCTGCGCACGGGGCAGATTCAGCTTTACCGGCTATCGCCCGGCGGCGAGGAAAAAGTGATCGAGATCATCCAGCCCGGCCAAACCTTTGCCGAGGCGGTGATGTTTTTTAATATCCACAGTTACCCGGTCAGCGCCAAAGCCGTACTGAACAGCGAGTTATGGCGAATCGACATGGCGGTATTTCTCGGCTTGCTTCAGGAATCCAATGCGCTGTGCCTGCGTTTGCTGGGCGGCATGAGCCGGCGCTTGCACGGCGCGATACAAGACATCGATCAATTGACGCTGCAAAATGCCAGCATGCGGGTCATTCAATTGCTGCTGCAATCGGCTCCCGACCGCACCGCCGGCCGCTACAGCCTGGAATGGGAAACCCCCAAACAAATCCTGGCTTCCCGGCTATCGGTACGCCCAGAGACTTTCTCCCGTATCCTCCAGCAATTAAGCCGTAAGGGCCTGATCTCGGTGCAAGGCAAATCGGTGGAAGTGTTGGATGTAAAGGGTCTGCAGGACGAGCTGGCTTTGGCGGATTGAGCATTAGCGAACAACGCGCTGATCCTCATAAATGAGGTTATGCATCGTCCACGAAAAACGCGAACGGCACGAAAAATTTCATAGCCCAATCCGTTCAACCGTTGTTTTCGGGGGGGTTGTGGCTATTGATCGTGCTGAAGATCGATTCACTTAACGGCGCATCGACATGCCAAAACGCTGTTGCCTTTTTATGATCCAGATGCCGCATTTTTTGATAAGCTACGACAATCCAAGACCCCTGTTCCGACCCGAACATTAACCCACATCCAAGCAAGCACATGCCGCATTCCTCCATCCCCACCCCTAAAGGTCAGCGGTTGCTCGGCCATCTGGCGGAATTCAAGAAAAATCCGCTCGATTGCATGATTCGCTGGCAACGCGAATTTGGCGACATCGTCAATTTCCGGATCCTCTCGCAAAATTTTTATCTGCTGAGCCACCCCGATCTGGTCGAACAGGCGATGACCGAACAGCAGGATGTGTTCGTGAAGATTTACGACCCGCAAAAACCGAAGGGCCTGCAATTGTTTATGGGACAGGGGCTGGTGACCAGCACCGGACCGTTGTGGAATCAGCAGCGGCGCCTGCTGCAGCCGGTGTTTCAGCGGCGGAATATTTTGACCTTACTGCCGGAGATGGAAAAGGCCGGCGCGCAGTTGATCGCACGCTGGCGGCAATTGGCACCCGATACCGAAGTCGACATTTCCGCCGAAATGCTGCATCTGGCGCTGGAAGTATTGACGCGCACGATGTTCAGTACCAGCGTGCTGGACCGGGTTGACGTGATCGCACCGGCGCTGGAGGTGTGTCTGCGTTATGCCGCCGCGACGGTTTTGAATCCCCTCGACCCGCCGTTGTGGGTTCCGACCCGCCGCAACCGCGAATTCAAGCGCGCGCTGGCCGCGCTGGATTCGATCATCTACGGCCTGATCGACGAACGCACGGCGAACCCCGGCCGATATAATGATTTACTGCATCTGTTGCTGACCAGTACGGACCCTGAAACCGGCGCCGGCATGGGCCGGCGGCAACTGCGCGACGAAATGGCGACGCTGTTCGTGGCGGGCCATGAAACCTCGGCGAATGTGCTGACCTGGACGCTTTATCATCTGGCCAAACACCCGGAGGTGATGGCCAGACTCAGAGCGGAATTACACCGCGTGTTGAACGGCGGCATTCCAAGCGAAGATCAGCTCGATCAGCTGCCTTACACGAAGGCGGTGCTGTTCGAAGCGATGCGGCTGAAACCCGCCGTCGCGCTGATGATCCGAAAAATCGGTCGCGACACCCGCCTGCAAAATTATCCGCTGAAAGCCGGCAGCCTGGCGATGGTCAGCATCTACAACATCCATCATCATCCGGCGCTCTGGGAAAACCCGGAGGCTTTCGACCCGGACCGCTTCCTCGGCCAGAAAGTCTCCAAATATATGTTCTTGCCGTTCGGCATCGGCCCGCGCTTCTGCATCGGCAATCAGTTCGCGACCGTGGAACTGACCCTGCTCTTGGCGATGCTCGCGCAACATTTCGATTTTGCGCTCTGTAGCGACCAGGAACCGGAGCATGACATGGCGGTGACCTTGCGCCCGAAGGGCGGGCTTAGATTAAGGGTGCGGGCTATAAATTAAAGCCTAAGCATCGCCCCCACACTCTCCGTGGCACGGAATACATGCGCCGTAACCCTGCATCGTATAGAAAAACCTCTTGAATCGACCTAAAGCGGTCTCCGGTTGCATGAGGGATCAGCTCTATACGGTTGAGTCCACCCTTCACCGATATTTTAAAAATTCAAGACTTTTTAAGGGCGGCCATACCTGGTTTGGAAAAATATGTTAGATTAGCGCCGATAACAATAAACTCAACGCATAAGGCTAAATCGATGGATGCAAAATCCTATGACAGGAGAAAAAAAAGGTTCTGGCTGCAAACCGCTGTCTGGTATATATTCTTGGCGCTAATGACCTATTACTTTTCCGAATTCATGCTGTTTTATCTGCTTTGCGGCATTTATGATGTCAGCCGGAACAGCAATATCGACATGAGGATATTGCAGCGGTATTTTTTGGGCAATGGCGTGCCAACTTGGGCACTCTCCCCCTTCAATATCTTGATGGATCTGCTGACCCTCCCCTATATCAATAAGAAAATCTATCAGCTGCATGATCTGCCGGCGGATTGTCAGCAGGAAATCGAGCATATTTTGGCTGCGGCCAAGTCAGAAAACCTTGTAGATCAGCTGGCTAACCGTGTTGAGAACGTAAAAAGAGGGATGCTGTTTTTTAAATGGTATGGAATCAATCTTCAGAATTCTGTCAGCGTTCCCGCATTTCATCAAGATTATAAATATATTAAAACGATCGGTGTTTCAGTTTTTAATAAAAAAGAGTCCACCGATGAGCATTTTGGACCGCTCCGGGCCACCTTAAGAGTGCTCTACAACATCAATGACGTGAAGGACAGCGCTTCGTATATCAAAGTCAGAAAACGGGAAAACCATTGGTGCGATAATAAATTGTTTATTTTTGACGATACGTTATCGCATCAATCCTTTAATCAAACCGATGCCCCGCGTTACTGCCTGTTTGTGGATATAGTCCGGCCGAGTCGATGCCATTCTGTATTGGACAAAGTGGTGGATTTACTCGGGGACATACTGCAAAAATCAAAATTTATCTTTTACGGCAGCTGGGTGCCATTAAGATAGAATAGCTTCACAGCAGGTTTGAACGATGGAGATGCTCCCTTCAATCAACCCTTGCCGACAAATCGTCCGCAGGATCTGATAGACATTGAGTCGAATAGTAAGATCGCCGAAGCACTTGACGAAAAAGGAGAACAACGAAGAAATTGCCGCTTATGTTCGCGGCAATTTTATAACGCGCAAGGGAATCGCGGCTCCGGCCGCTAGTGCTTCCTGCTTGCAAAAAGCAGGAGCCCGCCGCCGGCCACAACTGCTGCCACACCAGCCCAGACCGGTATATTGACCGTCTGCGTGTCTTTAATTGTCAGCTCGAAAGGGCCAAACTTGGCTTCCTGGGTTTCCCGAGTATAGCTAAAACGACCATACGCCAGCCCCATCAGTCCAGCTATGATCAACACGATTGCCACGATTTTAACTGTGTCCATTTTGTCTCTCCTATCAATAATACCCTTGAGTCAAGCTCAGCGCGGCTCGCCCAACAGTGCCCGGCATAAACCAGGAATCCTAAACGCGTCGAAGCGCAACACTGACAGCTGCCGCCTCGTTGCATAAAGCCATTCAGACACGAAAGGGCTCTGCCGAGGTTACCTTAGCACTTTGCTGTGCCGCTACAGAACACGTCGGCCTTGTATAACACGCAGTAGGATCATGACTACCGCGACAACCAATAGAATATGAATGAAACCGCCCAGTGTATACGACGAGACAAAACCCAGCAGCCAGAGGATAATGAGTACGATAGCTAACGTTTCAAGCATGTGCGCTTCTCCATACAAGTGTGTCAGCAGCGGTAATTTCTTTCTTTAATTGGTTGAGTTCTTGAGATTGTTCGGAGCCAACTGGGCAGAAAGAATTAATCAATTCCATCGAACCTGCTGAAGGCCAACTATTGGCGTTTGCTGTTTGCGGTATTGAAACAATAAAAATCGATGCGAGCGCCGAAATAATTAACATTTTTAAGGAGGATTTATTTTTTTGATAGCCATAACCATTCTCCTAAATAATGCAAAATTACCCACACCGTAAAATATGGCTAATAAAGCTTTAAACAAATTACTTTCTTGCTATAAGCGCTTTGCAACAAGTCAGCAAGTATTGTTTTTTAATGGCTCCAGTTATAGAGTTCACGACAGAAATCTGGATACTATTTAATTTTTTATTAATCAATAAGAACAGATTTTGATTCTTTAGTTCATTGCATTTTCAGCCATTATGGGTTTGGGTTTGCCTAAGACGTGTTGATAAAAAATCACAATTTAACTTGATTCTGCGGTGAGAGAAGATCAATTCGGCGTCATCGTCAAACTGAAACAATTGACCGGTTCGGAAATCAGCTAAAACCTATATTTTTGGTTATTTGAATGCCTGAAAGTTGCATAAATCCGGATATGCATTTCAAAACATTGGATCATGTCATCAAAGAAACGGCAGTTTCCTGCCAAATGACCGTTTACACAAAAATTCTTACACCCTCCATTAGGGTCGGAAATTCAAACTCGCAAGCACAGCTTAGCGTACTATTTTTTCCGAATTCTGCGGTCGCCCCAACCATAACAGATATGCGTTTTTTTAAACCATACAGATTGCTTATATTTAAATCTGTACTTAAAAATTAGGCAATGAACTGAATCTGTTTCGCTTTTTCCTTCGTTAGTAAAGTATTCACCGTCGATCACCTAACGGTTGACGATCATAAATCCTTCCCAGCATCTCATCCCTCCGATGCGGGTTTTTTTTACTAACATCCAGGAGAACTTCATGCCAGCAGTCACCGCACCGGCACATCAAAAAGGCGATTGTTTTGTCGACTTCGAAGAAAAAGTCTTTGAAGACGTCAAAGCAGAGCCAGGCCAGAAAGCCTTAGTCAAATTCCACACCGTCGCTTTCGAAGGTTCAATTGGCTTCGTCAATCTGCTGCAAGCTACCCGTTTGCAACGCAAAGGCTTCGAAACCTCCATCCTGCTCTATGGTCCAGGTGTGACATTGGGTCTGCAACGCGGCTTTCCGCGTTTGGGAGACGAATCTTTCCCGGGCCACCAAAACTACGCTAACCAAATCGCCAAATTCATCGAGGAAGGCGGCAAAGTCTATGCCTGTCGGTTTGCGTTGCAAGCCTTGTACGGTCATGGCGAACCCAGTTTACTGCCGGGTATTCGACCTATCAGCCCATTAGATGTGTTAGACATCGTGCTAATCCATCAGCGTGACAACGCCTTTGTTTTGGATACTTGGACGTTGTAAATCCTCTAGCCATCAGCACTCGCCCGAACCCCAGTTCGGGCTTTTTTTGACTCGCAGCAGGAGATTTCGTTTTGACTATCCCCCATATCGTAAGAGCAGCCGCAGTGCAAATGACGCCGGTGTTCGAATCCGCTACAGCCACCGGTGACAAAGTTTGCCAAGCCATCAGTGATGCCGCCGCAAAAGGCGCGCAAATCGTGGTGTTCCCAGAAACCTTCGTGCCTTACTACCCGTATTTTTCCTTCGTATTGCCGCCGGTTGCCGCCGGTCGCGAGCACTTGAAACTGTACGACTATGCCCCGACAGTCCCCGGCCCGGTTACCGATGCCGTCGCGGCACAAGCCAAGGCTCACGACATCGTGGTGGTGTTGGGGGTCAACGAGCGCGACCACGGCAGCTTATATAACACCCAATTGATTTTCGACGAAACCGGCCGTCTGGCGTTGAAACGCCGCAAGATCACCCCGACGTATCACGAACGCATGATCTGGGGCCAGGGCGATGCCTCCGGATTAAAGGTCGTGGAAACGGGCGTTGGCCGCATCGGCGCGTTGGCCTGCTGGGAACATTACAACCCGCTGGCCCGCTACGCTTTGATGGTCCAGCACGAACAAATTCATTGCAGCCAGTTTCCTGGCTCGTTGGTCGGCCCCATCTTTGCCGATCAAATTGAAGTGACGATACGCCACCACGCCTTGGAATCGGGCTGCTTTGTAATCAATGCCACCGGCTGGCTCAGCGACGAGCAAATTGACGCGGTTACCACCGACCCTGGCTTACAAAAAGCCCTGCGCGGTGGTTGTTGCACGGCCATCATCTCGCCGGAAGGCCAGCATGTAATCGAACCCTTGCGCGAAGGCGAAGGCATCCTGATCGCCGATCTGGACATGAATTTAATCACCAAGCGTAAGCGCATGATGGATTCGGTCGGCCATTACGCCCGGCCAGAACTACTAAGCCTGCGCATAGATGACAGACCGGCGGTACCGATGTTCAGTGATATACCAGCCGTTTCATCTCAATCCGTCAAAGAGAGCGACCGCCATGACGCTATCAGCACAAACTAAAGTTGGCCCAGCAGGGCTGATATCGGATCTGCAATCCTTAGGCTTACGCCTGGAAGACAACGAAGTTGGCGTGACTGGCCGTCGAGGCGGCGCCGGCCCTTCCGATCACAAAGCCGTTAGCTTGGCTGGGCGGACCGTGATGATACCGATTGCCACGGTCTCAGCTTGCGAGTCACCGTTCGTCGCCAGCCGGCCGGACGCAAACGGCATCAGCGAGATTCGCCGCAACGGCGTCGTGGTCAGCCACATTGAATTTCCGCGCCAACCACGTTTTTACGATTTGCAGACTACCGAAGGCATACCGTATTCGCAGATCGCCACGCTGCATTCGTCGGATGTCTTAGCAACCACACTACTGCAATCCTGTATCCGTTACGGCAACCGCAACACCTCCTGCCAGTTTTGCGCGATAGGTCAGTCACTGGCTGCGGGCAAGACCATATTGCGTAAAACGCCTGAACAACTGGCAGAGGTCGCTAAAGCAGCCGTCGAGTTGGATAACGTCAAACACATGGTAATGACCACCGGCACGCCGAATCTGACTGATAGGGGTGCGGCACTGTTGTGCGAAAGTGCTGAAGCAGTTAAAGCGGTAGTCGATCTACCGATTCAAGGCCAATGCGAGCCGCCGGACGACGACATTTGGTTCGAACGCATGAAAGCTGCCGGCATAGCCAGCTTAGGCATGCATCTTGAAGCCATCACCCCTGAGGTACGCGCCCGAATTATGCCCGGCAAGGCCGTCGTAGTGCTGGAGCGCTACATGGATGCCTTCGACGCTGCGGTCGCGGTGTTCGGTCGCGGCCAGGTCAGCACCTATATCCTGGCCGGTTTGGGTGATACGCCGGACGTGATTCTGTCGGTCTCCGAGCAGTTGATCACAAAAGGCGTTTACCCCTTCGTCGTACCGTTCGTGCCCATTACCGGCACACCATTGGAAAACCATCCGGCGCCGACGCCAGCCTTCATGGCGCAAATCCTGCCGCAATTGGGCGCGATGCTGAAGAAAGCAAACTTGCTATCCCACGACATGAAAGCCGGCTGCGCCAAATGTGGCGCCTGCTCGGCACTTGCCAGCTACGAGGTGTGAGATGTGGATCGATAACTTTAAACCGTTTTTTGCAAACGAATACTTGATCAAATTCGTCACCGAGAATTGGGAGCATAAGCAAATGCTGGCACTGCGCCAGGCCGTGTTCTGTGAGGAACAAGGTATCTTCGCCGGCGACGATCTGGACGACATTGACACCATCGCGACGCCCATCGTCGCCATCGCCTGCGTCGCCGGATTGCCAGATCGCGTAGTCGGCACCGTGCGCATCCATCAGGAAAAACCGGACATTTGGTGGGGCTCACGATTGGCGGTGGATCAAAATTATCGCAAACAAGGCAGTCTCGGGGCGGCGCTGATCAAACTGGCAGTAACCTCTGCTCACGCCAAGGGCTGCAACACCTTTCTGGCGCAGGTGCAAAGCCGTAACCAATTGCTGTTCCGCCGGCTGCACTGGAAATCCTTGCAGGAAATCTCGGTGCATAGTCGGCCGCATCATCTGATGCAAGCTGACTTAGCTTGGTACCCGCCTTATGCAGACGGTGCTATCGGTTTTGTTACTACTAATCGGATTGCTGCATGACTTGGTTGACTGACTTGACGCTCAGAATCCGCCAAGGCTTAGGACTGGCGCACAAGCGTGATATTTCCTACGTGATGAAGCGATTGCATCAGGTTCCCCACTGGCATTCCGGCGCTGAGATTGCAGTAGGCGACGACTGCGCCGCCATCCCGGATGGTGACGGCTATCTATTGCTTGCCTCCGAGGGCTACCTGAACGACTTTGTCGCCAGCCAACCCTGGTTTGCCGGGTATTGCGGAGTGATGGTCAACGTCAGCGATATTTATGCAATGGGCGGTCGGCCAATCGCAGTAGTCGATGCAATCTGGAGCGACGGTGAAAACCAAGCCAAACCGATTCTGGAAGGTCTGGCGACCGCTTCGCAAGTATATGGCGTGCCGGTGGTCGGCGGCCATACCAATTTAAGAAACGACGCCCCGCAATTGTCGGTAGCCATCCTGGGTCGAGCCAAACGGCTGCTGAGCAGCTTTGCCGCAAAACCCGAACAGAATCTTTTGGCGGCCATCGATTTGCGCGGCCATTTCCGCGAGCCGTATCTATGGTGGGATGCCAGCACTGGCGCACCACTTGAACGCTTGCGCCAGGATTTAGAGCTATTACCAACACTGGCCGAAACAGATCTATGCGTATCGGCCAAGGATATTAGTAATGCTGGTGTGATCGGTACGCTGTTGATGTTGCTGGAGTGTTCCGGTTTGGGCGGCGTGATTGACATCAACGCCATACCCCGTCCCACCGATATTGATTTGGAAAGATGGTTGCGCTGCTTTCCCAGCTACGGCTTCGTGCTGAGTGTAGACGAGGTTGACAGCGAAGCCGTAATCGAACGGTTTAATCAGCGCGGTATCGCTTGCGCGGCAATCGGTAGGACTGATGACAGCGGTCAGTTACGGCTCAAAGCAGACGACGAAGAACAGCTGCTCTGGGATTTAAACACCGAACCCTTGATTGGCTGCGGCCCTAAATAGAAGGACTCGTCATGCAAAGATTACGAATTGCCATGCCGGCCCATTCCGTTAACCCACGCGGTGGTGTCGTACACGCCATGCAATTGGCAGAGGCGGCCATCGATACTTTCCCCAAGGATCGACTTCCAACTATCGCCCAGCGCTTAAGTGAGGAATTTTCCTGGGCGCAGTCGGCCAACAACCATCTCGACATTTACCGTTCACTCATCAACGCCAAAGGAACTCAATATGCCTGAAATGCGCTTCCGCGTCCGCTGGCCGGACCGAACCGAAAGCCTGTGTTATTCGCCGTCACTGGTCATTAAGGATTATTTCCAACCCGGTCACAGTTATCCCTTGCACGAATTCGTCAAGCTCAGCCGCGAGGCGCTGGAAATAGCCAGCGAGCGGGTGCGGCAAAAATACGGCTACACCTGCTCCAGCGCGATGAGCCAACTGGCGGAAATCGAAGCCAAGGCGAGCCAATTTTTGGAAAGCAACAATCCTCAGGTAACGGTGACCGAGTTCATCGAATAAGCCAAGACAACGCAGCCACTCAACTCAAACAGCAAAGCCAATAAGAGGACGTCATGAAAGAAAAATCAGAAAACACCCGCCTGCACTATGACACGATTATCGTCGGCGGCGGCCAGGCGGGCTTATCCGTCAGTTATAACCTGCAAAAACACGACATTAACCACATCATCTTCGAAAAAAACCGCATCGGCCACGCCTGGCGCAACGACCGTTGGGACAGCTTTTGTTTGGTCACCCCTAACTGGCAATGCCAACTGCCGGACTTTCCTTATCAGGGCAACGATCCGCAAGGCTTCATGCTGAAAGATGAAATCGTCGAATATGTCGAAGCTTTTGCGAAAAAAGTGAATCCGCCCATCATGGAAGGCGTTGCGGTGAATCGCGTCTGGCGTGGCGAGCACGGCCAATTGAATGTCAACACCACGGCTGGCGAGTTTTCCGCAGACCATTTGGTAGTAGCAACCGGCGGCTACGATATTCCTATTGTGCCCGACTATGCCCACAGCCTGCCCAAGCACATCACACAGATTCATTCTGTCAATTACCGAAATCCCGATCAACTGCCCGACGGTGAAGTGCTAGTGGTCGGCACCGGCCAATCCGGCGTGCAGCTGATGGAGGACCTGCATCTGGCCGGCCGTAAGGTGCATCTTGCGGTTGGTAGCGCACCGCGTTCGCCGCGTATGTATCGAGGCCGCGAGGCCACAGAATGGCTATTCGATCTGGGCTTTTACAAATTGACCGTCGACCGCCATCCTTTGGGCGATGAAGCCAAACACAAAACCAATCATTATCTGACCGGGCGTGGCGGTGGTCACGAAATCGATTTGCGCCAGTTTGCCTTGGAAGGCGTCAAACTTTACGGCAGCATGACCAACATCGACGGCGACAAATTGGAGTTCTTGCCCGATTTGACCAAAAATCTGGACGACGCCGACGAAATTTACGTCAAAATTCGCAATGATATCGACCGCTACATCACCGAAAACAATATCGACGCACCGGTCGAGCCGCCGTTCCGCAAAGTTTGGGAACCCGAGTTCGATCCCACCAGCATTGACGCCAACGCCGAAAACATCACAAGCATCATCTGGGCAATTGGTTTTAGACCGAACTACCGCTGGATAGAACTGCCGGCCTTCGATGGTCGCGGCTTCCCACAATTTGATCGTGGTATCACCAACGTGGAAGGCCTGTATTTTATTGGTTTGCCCTGGTTGCATACCTGGGGTTCTGGACGGTTCTTGGGGATTGCTGACGATGCACAGCATTTAGCAGAAGTGATTCAGCGCAAATTGGCGGTTAAGGAGGTAGCTTATGAGGTTTAATCGTTGAAGTCAGGCAAAACCCTAAAGGCCGAATACTCAGCGTATTCGGCCTAGCATTGGACGTCATGCAATGAACATCTTATCCACTGGGATGTATCAAAACTGCTGAAGCTATCGGTGTGGGAAGGCAAGCGCATGGCTTTATAATGGCGATCATCAAAATCGAGTTTTCTGATCGAACCCAAACGAGCTAATGCTCCGCGCAAACGCAAGGATTAACGTGGATAAATACATGAAACACTTATACGAAACCGTCGCGGATACGGTGATTGCGCATATCGAACAGGGTGTTTACAAACCCGGCGAAAAACTGCCGGGTGTTAGAAAGCTGAGTCAACAATTGAGTATCAGTATCTCTACCGCACTGGAAGCCTATCGCATGTTGGAAGACAGCGGCAGGATTCAGGCTCGCTTGCGCTCCGGTTACTATGTCAGCGGCTTTCGCCGGCAAGCGATCGTTGAGCCGGAAATCTCCGATGCGCCGGTCACGCCCGCCAAAGTCACCGGCCAATCGCTGACCCGGCAAATCCTCCGCGCTGCCAAAGACCCGTATCAGATCAACCTGGGCTCGTCGGTGCCGCATGCCGATTTCTTACCCACTCATGCACTGCAACAAGCTACCGGCAAGGTGGCGCGCACCTTTGGTAAACGCTGTTTCGATGCCGACGAGTTGCTAGGCAATCAGGAACTGCGCCGGCAAATCGCCAAGCGTATGGTGGAATTGCAATGTGCCGACAGCCCTGACGACATCGTCGTCACCCACGGCGCGCGTGAGGCGGTAAAGCTGGCGTTAATGGCCGTTTGCGAACCTGGCGACTTGATTGTCATTGAGTCGCCAACCTTTTACGGTTTGTTGCAAGTCATCGAATCCTGCGGCATGGAGGCCTTGGAAATCCCCACGCATCCGCGCGACGGATTGTCGCTGGATGCCTTGCAAATGGCCATTGAGCAATGGCCGATCAAAGCCTGTTTGATCGTTTCCAATTACAACAACCCGCTTGGTTCCTGTATGAGCGATCAGCGCAAGCAGGCTTTGGTAGCCTTACTGGAAAAACATGAGATCCCATTGGTCGAGGATGATGTCTACGGCGACCTGGGCTTTGGCTTGCGCCGACCTTCGGTCTGCAAAGCCTGGAGCCGGAACGGCCAGGTATTATATTGCAATTCTTTCGCCAAGACCTTGTCGCCGGGCATCCGTGTCGGTTGGCTGGTGCCGGGTCGCTACAAGGAGAAAGTCGAAAACCTGAAATACATGATGCATCAGGCCGTACCAACCCTGAACCAACTGATAGTAGCGCACATGCTGGAACAAGGTGGTTACGACCGCTATCTACGGCATGTACGCCAAGAATATGCCCACAACGTGGCATTAACCGTGAAGGCCGTTAGCCTGTTGTTCCCCGAAGGCACCCGCGTCACTCAACCGGAGGGCGGCTTTGCATTGTGGGTGGAACTGCCAACTAGCGTTGATGCGATGGAATTGCACCGCCGCGCCAGCCAGGAAAACATCATCATCGCCCCCGGCCCTTTGTTTTCGGCCACGCAAAAGAAATATGGCAACTTCATCCGTTTGAGTTGCGCGGTGCCGTGGAATGACAGGATAGAAAAAGCGTTGAAGAAGCTGGGGGATATTGCCGGGGATTTGCTGGAAGAAAGTCGCCAAAAGGATGTATTAAAACATAGCCTAACTGTCGCTAGAGTTAGCAAAACTGGACGATAAGGTTTCAAATATTTCCATGCGTAAATCGATCAAGCGATGCAGATGTTGTGCGCGCGGTTGCCTAATCGGCACGATCCACTCTTTAACGATACGGCCGGCGGTGCCACCCATCAGGACCATAGGGTGCGCTGAGCATAAGCGAAGCGCACATGTGCGCCTCACGTTGTTCGGCACATCCTGCATGACTTGCCTTAAATTAACGGCTTTGTCTCAGGGTAGGGACTAATCTTTATTGCTTGGTCTCATACTTTATTGTTCGCACAATCGCAGTGGTTCTTCATAATAGAGAGGTGGCTCTGGCGATAAACGCCACTCTATGCCATGAGCCTCTAGTAGCGCGATTAAACGCGCATTTTCTGCACGCAGTTCGACCAAAGAATCAAACTTAGTCGTCGATCCCATATTCGGACAGCAGCCTGCTCATATCATCACCCACACCCCAGCCGATATTCTGACCCTGTGCGCAGACTTGCTCAAGCCGCTCGATAAACGACTGGCATTTCGTCTCTGGTAGAACCATCACATATTTCAATGCTTGCTCGAACATTCGCACCACGGCATCGAAATAACCTTCGTCGTCCATGCCGCAATAACCTAAAAAGACAAAAACTTCCTCGCAATAAAATACTGCCAGTTCAGCCAGCCCTTCAGGCTGCCCCACCGCCTTTTTGTAATCGGTGATTGCCTTTTTGGCCTTGGCTACAGAGATGGTTTGATTGCTGCGCATCACATCAGGGCATATCCAGCGGGAGATGGCCGTCTTATAAGGTTTGAGTACATCATCCCCAAGTCCAAAGCGGGCATGCAGAAAGGTTTGATTGTCCTTGCTAACGGCATACAAGTCATGAACTAAACCGAGCAACCCCACTCGGTCAAAGTCTGACAATTTAGATTTGATGTCGCTCCAGGAAGGCTTGGCTTTTTTGTCTATCTTGTTCATTTTAGAGGGGGGGATAGCATCAGTAGATCATACGCCATGATCAAGCTGTATTATTTTACCGGATCATTTGCATGGCGTGTGGGCCTTGGCGCCCGGTGGTACCGATTTCAGTACTCGATGGCGTTTAATTAAAAGTGGATTTTTCGAGCACTTCCCAAAACCGAACGCCGGTCTAAAGTACGTACAGCGGCAGGAGAGCGTGGGATATGGCAAAGCTTCCGCTCACGCGCCTTGCCTGCATCCCTGTAGGTAACGGCATTATTGGGAACATTTTATCCGCGATGATTCTGATGATGAACATCATGTGGATTACATACATGTGAACCCTCTGAAGCAGCCATGTCAATCGTGTGACTAGCCATATTCCACCTTTATCGATAGGTGGCGAAGGGTCTTTATCCACTCGATTGGGCGATGTTAATTCTTCGGTTGCTGGCGATGAATAACATGCGTCCGATTACGCTACGCTAATCGGACGTGCTGGAAAAATTGGGTTTCCATTCATAACGCGATCATCATAATGCCGGCCTTACGATCCGCCTTTGCGAATCGCTAACTTTTCAACATTAGACATCCTCTGGAAGCTTCGAACGCATCATTTCCCGTCGATCCAACTTTTCTCCATCCACTACAAAGGTGCCATCCCCGATCGCATGAATGGTTCGCTTCTCTTCTCGTTCATCATCAAAGTACGCTTCGACACCTTCTAAAACAATGATGTTGTGCTTTTCGACGATATCAATCACTTTACATTCAATATTTGCCAGGCATTCCTGGATCAAAGGAGCCCCGACATGCTTTCCATTCAGAGGGGTAAGTCCAAACTTTTCAAATTTGTCCGTATCGACACCAGAACACGTTCCAACCCCAACAATTTGATCAAGGAGATCTACCGTTGGTATAGCGATGATGCATTCTTTGGAGTTCCGAAGCGCGTTATAGGAATAATTCCAAGACCCCGTCGTTATCGCAAATCTCGGCGAAAAATCCATGACCATAGTCCAGGAGATGGTCATGATGTTATTTTTCTCTCCATCATTTGTTGTAATCAAAACAACTGGGCCTGGTTCGATCAGCGTGAACGCTTTGCTAATTGGCATTGTCTTCATTGCCGTACTCCTCATCCTGTTTGCAAAAAAAGGTATTGGGCAGTTTACCCCATTTTTAATGCCTGCTTTAGATGGGAGAATCGTAAAATACCAGTAGACTTATTGCGCTATCGCGCGGGCGCAACGTCATTTTTTACCACCTTCATCCTGACAGGAACAATCCCTGTCTTCAACCTTTGGTCCGGCCTATGCTCAAAATCTACAAACGAACCATCCATATCCGTGCATCGGAAAATCCTCAGCAGCGACTTGAATATCAGGTTGAAAAAAATTACCATTCCAGTATTTCCAACATCCTGGCAAGTCCGGCAATGATTGCCGGTGCAGTCGTGGGCACGCTGGTCTTTTCCGTGTTTTTTGCCGTTTTGCTGATTCCGCTGGGAATTGTTGGATTCAAAGCATGGCGTATGCTGAAAACTGCGCAGAAACAAACCAGTCGCGGAACAGAGGGCGAAAGCATTACCGCCGAATACACAGTGCTTTCTGATAACGAAAAGCCATAACCATACCGCCTAAATTTAATCCACAGAAACTGTGGATAAGTCTGTGTCAATCCCATGACAAGTAACAGTAAGTCATTGTCTGAATTGGTGCCAGGTTAGATTGGTTAATTTCGAGACACCCTCATGAATTCCAAAGACTTACAAAAGTTAGTTACATTTGCCATGCCTTATGGCAAATACAAAGGACGAGTCATCGCTGATTTGCCTGGCCATTACCTTAATTGGTTTGCGCGAGAAGGATTTCCTAATGGTGAATTAGGCCGGTTATTGGCCTTGATGCAAGAGATAGATCACAACGGACTGAAACCACTGCTCGATCCTCTAAGAAAGTGAACTATTAGCGCAATCAGCAAAATCTCCACAAACTCTCTATTCGATCTTACCCCCATTAAAGCCATGACCAGGTGGTAGAAAACGGCCAGGAGCCGACTGTCAAAATTGCCAACTGTATGGCTGGTCAATTTTGGAAAGTGGTCCTTCATAATGTTACGTTCTGCCGCACGCATTATTGAAACGCCTTAAAGAAAGGTAAGCGTCCAACCCTACCACATAGCGAGGTTGATGGGGCATGATTTAATGTGATTTGCCGAAAGGCAGTAGTTCGTCGATACGGCTGTTAGGCCAGGTAGGCAGTTTTTCGAGGGTGTCTTTTAGCCAGGCCGAAGGATCGAGGCCGTTGAGCTTGGCCGTGCCGAGCAAGGTTTGAATCACAGCCGCGCGTT
>Ga0208265_100212_pt1 | contig 30011 bp, 26 predicted proteins | sample LakWasMet44_HOW7_2_FD_183882 | JGI IMG/M metagenome (GOLD analysis project Ga0208265, IMG submission 183882) | Freshwater sediment methanotrophic microbial communities from Lake Washington under simulated oxygen tension - Sediment Metagenome... | ecosystem: Environmental > Aquatic > Freshwater >... | reverse complement strand
CTGTGCAAGCTTTGAAAACATATTCATTAATACTTCTATTGACATCATTGTAGATTCTTTGATTTTGCGGCAAATCAAGAACATATGTCTAGCTTTCCTTAAGTTGATGCCTATGGGGTCGAATTCACTTGTGCCCCTGGTAGGTATTCGGCCTGAAACGCTTTCCCAAGATATGTGCATTAATAACGAATGTTACTCAGTTAGTTGAAGTTAGATCGATTTAGCAGAGTATCGCTAGCGCGGCGGTTGTGTTAATCGGACTTATCGCACCCGAAGGCGAGTGACTTGCCTTTGACAGCCTGTGTAGGCTGGATTGGCGCTTTAGCGGAAACCCGGCATGGGCGGCCGAAAGGCTGGGTTTAGCAACTCAGCCTACCGCAGCTTTTAGCGGCGGTGCTCGGCGCGGCAAATGGGATGAAACCGCCCGTGCATAACATCAGTTAATCAATAACAGCAATACCAGTCAATCATGCAGAAGCCAGGAGATCCGACAATTTTTCAAAATTTACCGGCTTGAGCAAATGGTGGTTGAAGCCGGCCGAGCGCGAGCGTTCGCGGTCTTCGGTCTGGCCGTAGCCGGTCAGGGCAACCAGGACCGCATCATGCGTTTCGGGCAGGGCGCGCAGCCGCCGGGCCACCTCGTAACCGTCCAGGTCGGGCAGGCCGATGTCCAGCAGCACCACCTGCGGCCGGAACGCCTGCGCCCGCTCGAGCGCCTTCAGGCCGCAGTCGGCGGTTTCCACCGCGTGCCCTTCCGCCTGCAGCAGCAGGGTCAGGCTCTCGGCCGCGTCGGCATAGTCATCGACCACCAGAATGCGGCGTTCGGATAATAAAGAAGCTGATGTATTGCCCATAGACGTGCCCATTGATTCGACGGAGGATTGACTGGCCGGCAAGAGCGGCAGTCGCACCGTAAAGGTGCTGCCCTGGCCGATGCCGGCGCTCGAGGCCGTGACCGTGCCGCCGTGCTTCTCTACCAGCCGGCGCACCAGTGTCAGCCCAAGCCCAAGCCCTCCCTGTGAGTGGGCCAGGGAACGGTCGGCCTGGGTAAAGAGATCAAAAACATGCGCAAGAAGATCCGGGGCAATGCCGATGCCGGTATCTTCCACGCGTATCAGCACGTAAATACCGGTCCGTACAGCGCTGATCGTGATTTTGCCGTTTTCCTCTGTATACTTGGCAGCGTTGTTCAGCAGATTGGTTATGATCTGTTCCAGCCGCGTCGCATCGCCTTCCACCCATTGAGGTTCATCCGGCAGGGAAACCACGAGTTGATGTTTTCGCTCTTCAATCAAAGGCAGGCAATCTTCCACTGCATGCACGATGATATCGGTTAAATCGCAGCGTTCCATTTGCAGACGGATCTTGTTCTGAATGATGCGCGCCACATCGAGCAGGTCATCGAGCAGTCGCGCCATATGGGTGACTTGTCGGTCAATCAACGTATGCCCCCATTCAAGCGTGGCATCCGGATGATTCTGCTTTTTTAACACATGCAGCGCATGACGGATGGGCGCCAGCGGATTGCGCAACTCATGGGCCAGCATCGCCAGAAACTCGTCCTTATGGCGGTCGGTTTCGCGTAGCGCCTGTTCCATCCGTTTTCTTTCGGCAATCTCATTGCTCAACACTTCATTGGTATGCGCAAGCTCCGAAGTTCTCTCCCGCACACGAATTTCAAGCTCTTCATGAGACTTCTGAAGCGCTTCTTCCGCCAACTTTTGCTCAGTGATATCCGTACAGGTTCCTATCCATTCCCGGACCGCTCCGTCCGCTTCCAATACCGGCACCCCGCGCTCAGAGATATGGCGATACTCGCCGTCATGCCTGTACAGGCGATACTCTGCGTTGTGCATGGAGCATGTCTTCACAGCCTGCAACCAACGCATCATAGTATTATCGCGGTCTTCCGGATGAACAGCATTGATCCATCCATGGCCTTTGACTTCAGCCTCGTTTTGGCCTGTAAATGCCCGCCAGCTAGGTATATCTTCAACAATTTCGCCCAGGGGATTAGTGGTCCATACAATTTGGGTGGTAGCAATAGCCAAGGATCGGTATCGCTCCTCGCTGAGACGCAACGCTTTTTCCAGGCTGTTCCGGGACTGAATTTCCCTCTCAAGTTCAGCATTGCGCTGAGCCAGCTCAGCCGTACGGTCAACGACTTCAGATTCCAGTTCCTGCAATACCTGATGAAGCTGATCCTGGACAGTCCGCCTTGTCAATTCCAGTGAACGCCTTTCCAGTTCCACAGCGACGATATTGGCAAGATTCGCTATATAAGGTTCGTAAGGCAAAAACTCATCAAAATTCTCAATCGAGTAAATCAAAAAACCATATAATTTTGATGAGGTACGTAGCGGCAGGCGACGCAAGCTCACCTGCTCCATCGAGCAAAGTCCGACAATATCAAATGGCATGTCCCAATTGTTGGCACACTCGGAGCAGTTTATGAGGGGCTCCGAAATTGTCGACTTCACGGTGCCTTCCAAACAGAAATATACCGCCGCCAGCCCCGGCACTATCCGGTTCAGCGCCTTATTGACAAAATCAACAATGGTCTTTTGGTCCGGAAGAATGCACAAGGTGCCGGGAATAACAAATAATTTGCCAAGAACTTCGGCTTTACATTGAGTAGTCATCATGGATAAAGCTGGCTATAAAACAATGATTTGGCATGTGGAAATACCGTCTGCTAACCGAAACCCAAAAAAATCCGTTCTTATGATGCGGAAGCTAACACATTATGTTTTTCAGGTCGTTGATAATAGGGGTTATGCACAACTTGTCCGGCTACGATCATCATGGGATGAACATTCAGCACATCAAAAAGAGTCGCACCGTCTATTTTGTTAACGTCATACTGGCAGATAACGCCGTGGACAGGATATTCTTCCACCAGAGTGTTAAGCATCGCTTCGTATTCGACCCAGCGTTCAGCGCCGGGCATGCCCTTGCACAGCCAGCTCGTGTCTCCAGTCATGCGTACTCCCGCAAATCTTTCATGCTGGGCTTGTCTATAAAGCGCACGCCAATGATCAATCACGCGTTCCGGCATAAAGGTGCCATCGGGACAATAAGATGTCTCCGCCTGAGCCAGAATCAGTTGTTCCGGTTTAATATTGTCGGGAGGCGTAATTCCTAGCTGAGAAAGGCATTCACCCATTTCATTTGAGGAAAGTGTGGAGGGAATATCTGCAAGATAGGCGACTTTTTCGCCGGCAGCCAGTCCGCTTTGGACAAATTCCGCAATAGTGCGCCGCCGCTCATTTTCATTATTGTACAAATAACAGATGTGCAATCCTGCCGGAAATGTCTGCTCATTGAAACCAAATGAAACCTGATGACTAGCTTGACACATATAAACACCTCTATAAGACTATAAATCCAAAATCTGCTAGTTTTTAAAAGTACAACGCTTATCAATGGAAAGGACAAATATCAAGGGAATTACTTGATAAGTGCGCCTCATAGTTAATGATTTTATTATTGTTTTTAACTCTGACAAAACGGTGAATCTCAGCTTTGGCCAAGAATCCCAATATTCGATTGTATCAACTATTAACTTTTTGTATCGCTATTTTTTCGAAAATCAAAATACGGTCTTTTCTGAAGTTTATCGATTTTCACTAAGAACTTAACCGCACAGAATCAGTCTCTGTAATTACAGACAAAGATTTTCCCGGGAACCATAAAGTTCCGGATAGCCGCTAAAAATTCCACTACCAATTATAACGTTCAGAGTCGGCGGGCTTGGCCGGTATTTAAGGATTTTAATTGCACAGCCGCCCTCCGGCCGGAAAATATCCCATTAATGCGGCGCTCACTAATGACAAGGGTTTATAAAAACGCTTGTCTCAGCCCCCTGGCAGTGATAGAGTCCAGACCCAAATGCAGCCTATGGAATATAATTTTATTGCCGCATCTTAATGCGGCCGGCGCGGGGCACGGCAACTGAATTTAAGAGCTAGTCACTCATACAATTTCATTAATCAGGAGCATTATGCGAAACTGGATCAAAGACGATGGAGGCTTCATCGCCTTCTTACTCTGCTTCGTTTTTTTCCGCACAGCAATTGCGGATTGGAATACAATTCCATCGGGTTCAATGCGCCCCAATTTGCTTGAAGGAGACGTTGTTTTTGTGAACCGTCTTGCCTATGATTTCAAGCTCCCGCTGACGGATATCGTCGTTGCGCACATTGGTGAGCCAAGGCGCGGGGATATTGCTACTTTTTCATCGCCCAAAGACGGCAAGCGACTAATCAAACGCATTATCGCCTTGCCGGGCGACCGGGTTGAAATGCGGGACGAGATTCTGTTCATCAATGGCAAGGCCGCCGAATACAGTGAACCGAAAGCATTGTGGGAGCCAAATGAAGGCGGCGGCATCAAGGCATTACGTTTAACTGAAACCTCTGGCCAGAACAAGCGGCAAATTCAGCTGCTTGCAGGCCTGTTTGCTAAAAGCACTTTCGGCCCAATGGAAGTTCCCGAAGGAAATTTTTTGATGCTTGGCGACAACCGCGACAACAGTGCAGATTCTCGCTATTTTGGCTTTGTGCCTCGTCATCTGCTGATCGGACAGGCCCAGCGAATACTGGTGTCTGCGGATATCAAGGGAAGCTGGATTCTACGCCTTGAGCGGTTCGGGCAGCGCTTACAATAGAATTGCAAAGTCTTTGACGTTTATTTCCAGGGACGCTGGCCGCTAAAGTCCAGTATTTCTGAAACCAGGTAGAGAACGGAAGTTTGAAAGTATTCACTGCAAGAGATTTAACTACGAAGGACAAGAAGCTTTAAGATTTTTGATTAAACCTGCTATTTTTCTCGTATTTTTTGTGACACATAATGCTTTTTTGCCGTGTTCCCTATTTTTTCTCGCAATCTCGCGCACAGCCTATCTTCTTTAAAATTTGAAAGGCGGGCTTCCTAACTATTCAACTGTAATCGAAACGCCCCCTTGATGGGTCAAAGCATCTTACCCGGCAGAGATGCCATGAAATAGTAAACAAGAGCACTACCGACGTCATATTGCCCCCCTTCGAATACAATTAATTTAAGAGCCACTTTCCAGAGCTTCGGCATGAGAAATCCATCACACTTTTCTAAACCCGATTTGACGCAAAACACCACTCCCTATAGTTTTTAATCTTAAATATATCTTAAAAAAGCAAGCTGCCAAAAGGTAGCTTTCTGGATCTGCTTAAGGAACAAGGAATTTTATGATAAAGGAATGCAAGACTTTTTTAATTTTTCCTATATTCCATTTGCTCTGCTGCTTTCCATACCAGTCTCAATCAATCGGAACACTTCCAGCAACTTCGATTAAGCCAGGACCATCCTTTTTAAAACCGGCGCAGAAATAGCATTTGCGATGATCACCTATCTGGCACATTTGGCGCCATCATAATGATGTGACTGAGGATATAGGTTAGCTATCAATTTATATTTTTATTAAAGCAAGAAGACAAAAGAGGGAGTTAAATATGTTCAAAAATTTCATTATCTCATTCATCATTTTTATCACTTCGCTTCCCGCCTGGGCTGCTCTACAGACCTATAAAGTCACGGCAAGAGTTTCATCTGTATCTGAATACACAGCGGGCACTTTACCTGCCTCACTGAATGTCGGTGATGAGGTCGTCATGACTTATGTCATGGATGACGCAAAATCCCCCGATTATCAGGACAACGGGTCAATTCACTACAGCTTTAATCAAAATGAAGGCAGCATGGAGATCAGTTGGTCAAATGTAACGCTTAAAACCTCGGCCTCGCAGTCGATGATTGATCATCACATTGGTATAGATGCTAATAATGGAAGTGGCATTCAGTTCTATCACATGGGTAGCTCCGGTCCTTTTGAAAGCAATGGCAATTCTGCTCCGGATATCAATTTTATTGGCCTTGACCTGATCAGTGATGGCTCTCAGTATCAAACTTATATGCCATGGCTAAAGTTTTTAACGCCTGATTTAAACAAGTTTACATTCAAAAAGCTGTTTGTCGGTGCGAATGGATACTCGTTTGATGCGGATGTGATTTCTATAGTGAGGGAAGGCGATCAACCATCGGCCTGGGTTGTTCCGCAGAACTTTAAAGTCACGGCAAGAATTACAGATGTGTATGAAAACTTCAGTGGCGCTTTACCCACACCGCCCAGAGCCGGCGATGAAGTCACCATGACCTATTTTCTAAATAACCAAAAATCCCCTGACTATCAGGACAATTGGTCAATTCACTACAGTTTCAATCAAAACGAAGGCAGTATGGAGGTTAGCTGGCCGAATGTAACGCTAAAAACCTCAGCATCTCAATCGATGATTGATCATTATATTGGCGTTGATGCCGATAATGGTAACCGTGTCCAATTTTACAGTGTGATGAGCTCTGGCCCTTTTGAAAACAACGGCAATCCTGCTCCGGATGTGTATTTCATTAATTTTGAACTTGGCGGTGGCGACTTTCAGTATCAAACCTATACACCATGGTTAACGCCTGATTTAAGCAAATTTTCAATGAAACACCTGCATGTCAATACGAATGGCTATTCATTTATCGCGGATGTCACTTCGATTGTAAATATACCATTTGCCGTCTGGCCGGAACATGGCGCTATGCACCCAGCCCAGCAATTTGATGTGCTTGTTACCGCACCGGCAGGCTCTGATGTCATAGAGTTCTTCAATAATTCGATGCCGGAACCATTGGCTGTCCCCTGTGAAATTGTGCCAGCTTCTTACGGACAATCTGAAATCAAGTTCCTTTGCCGGGACTTGGATGCTGCCAAGTTACAACTTTATCCTGAAAATAATAAAGGCGTGACCATTCGCCTAAAAAATCTGGCATCAGGTCAATCGCTACTGCGCATAATGAACTGGCGTGTGGTTCCCTAAACTTTATATGATAACCAAAGGTCAAGCAGTCGAGACTGTCTGGACCATGCCGGCCGGGGCATTTGCCCCGGCCGAACTTTTATCCAATGTTGATAAGTTTTAAACTTTAGGGCTGAGATATATTCGCGCAATGTGTTTTCGCACAGTTTCGATTAAGCAGGTGTATTAATCAAATTATTCGATGTGTTTTACGCAAGCCTGTATAAGCTGCCGTAAAGATCTGTAGGGGCCTGAATCCACGCAAACAACAATTTAATGTATAAAATCAATTTTGCGTGATCACTTAGAATAACGATGCATACAAAAAACAAAATGAATACCCAGTACCTAGGATTTGTTTCGGCCATTATCTCGGCTATTATCACAGGCTGTTTCGGAGTGCTGGTCCGCAATGTCTCTGCCGAAGGGGATATTATTGCTTTTTCGCGTTTTGGCCTGGGTTTTTTATGCCTGATGGTTTATTTGCTGCTGAGCAGGCGCTGGCAGGCGTTTAATATCAGGATCTCTGTCGCTCTTTTTTTGAGTGGCATCTTTTTAGCGTTCTGCGTTCTGTTTTATTGCAAAGCGATCAAAACAACGACATTGGCCAATGCGGTGTTCCTGCTCTATCTCGCCCCTCTGATTGCGTCCGTGCTGGGATATTTCTTTCTAAGGGAAAAAATCAGTGGCTTTAAGGCGATATTGATTATATGCACTTTCTTCGGCTCATTGTTTCTGCTCGATTTTGACTTTTCGCTTGGCAAAACCATCTCCAGCGGTCAATTGTTTGGATTAGCCGCTGCTCTTTGTTACGCGTTTTTTATCATTGCCAACCGCAAAATAGCGCCGACGATATCGGGCTTTAGCCGGGCTTTTTATCAGCTTTTGATCAGCTCTTCGGTTTTACTTTTATTTACGGGGCAAATTGACTTGCAGACCTTGTATCGTGATGGGTATTGGCTGCTCGCGATCGGCTTTCTGCAGGGATTTATCGCGCTTACGTTAATGATTCTGTCATTGCGCCATCTACAGGCTTATGAATACGCGACGGTTTCTTATCTGGAGCCGATTATCGCAACCACAGCAGGGTATTTGATTTACGATGAATCCCTGTCATGGTTTCAAACGGTAGGCTGCGTTCTAATCCTTGCCAGCGGCATTCTGCAAATACGCTCTTCGATATTGAGCCCTGAACGAGGAAATTAAAACCTTGGCAATGAGAGCTCGCCTGTATCTTTTGAAAGGGAAATAAACGATATGCGGGAGATATTGGCCTTTATCTCCATTTTTGGAAAATCATCTTTTCTTTTTATCGGCCTCGGGGAGCAAATCCACCAAGGTGCAGTTTAAGGCTTTGGCCAATCGCCTGAGCACATCAATGGACACATTTTCGGCGCTGCCTCCTTCAACCTTGCTGATCATCGATTGGGTTACGCCTGAGCGAACCTCAAGCTCTTTTTGGACCAACCCCAGTTCAAGTCGCTTACGCTTTATAATGTCGCCAATTTGCATCGGATAGCCAACCCTAAGTGAAACGCGACATTATATGAATATATTCATAAGGAAGGCAAAAAAAGCCGCCGAAGCGGCTCTGATATTAATGAATAATGATTATCGGATAGCCAAGCGCGTGCTGTTGACCAGTTTAGCGCCGGGCACCGTTTCGCCGGCTTTGATCGCATCCCTGATCGCGGCTTTATTGATTCTCCAGGTGGTAACCGGTTCCTTGAACTGGTCCGGAATCGCGTCTTCATCCACGATATGAATGGCCGACGGATTATCCTGGATTGACAGCTTGAAATACGGGCATTCAATCGCGCTGATGCCGGTGTGCTCCATATTGCCTTTCAGGTAATCCTTCAGCCATTTAGCGCGGCTTTCCAAGATTCTCCGGCGCTTGTTCATATCCGCCTCGGCATTTTTAATCGCCTCGGCCGTGGCTTCCATGTTGCGCAGGAATTTGGCTACGTTGATCGCCTTGTCTTCCAGTTCGCCGCTTAACGCTTCCAGCGTGCCGTTAACGACTTCAGCCGGAAGATCGGCCTCCGGATCGGTCAAGGCGTCCAGCGCTTCAAGGTAATTGGCGCTCAACTGATAGAGAGTCAAACGGCTCACTGTGCCGACCTCGCGAACTGATCAAGCTTGTGGTAAAGGACCTGGTAAAATTCCGGGTCAAGTTCTTCAAAATCGGCGAAGCGTTTCTTCGAAGCCTTGATCATCCAGTTTTTAACTCTGTCCCGATCCAGGCCCAGCTCTTCAATCCTGGCTTCAAGCTGCCGATGCTGATCCTCGGTAATGCGCTGAACACTGCTGTCCGGCTCAATCTCAGGCAGTTGGGCGTTTTCTTCTGCGCGGCGCTGCATCATATCTTCGATATCCTGCGTGAAGACTTCGGATAAGCCCGCCATCCTCAGCGTTGCATCGATGTGGGCCGATTTCTCGGCCATTTTCAGCGCTTTGTTAATATCGCCGTAATCCTGGGCAAGAAGACGAGCCCCTACCCCATCGGCCACTACGCGGCCAGAAGGGTCCAGGATCTCGCAACGGATAATGATCTGGCTCAGTTTCGCGCCCGTGAGCGCGGCCTTTTCATAATCCGGCAAGGTCGGATACCGAACCGTCAATCCCAGCATGCCGCAGATTTTCTCGGCGCCGGGCTTGAACAGGCTGGGTTTGCTAAAATGCGCCGGATTTCTGCAATCCTTGCCGGCATGGCATTTGCTGCGGCTGACAACGTGAACTCTGCCGTAATCGATGCCTTCCACCAGCGCATCGTGCACCCATGCCATAAGCACGGCGCGATTGGCCCTGCGCCGGTCCAGACCTTCTCTGAAAGTATCGGCCGGCAGATCCAACGGGTTCGCGGAAATGACCGGCAATGGGTTATGTTCATTTTTGACCGGCTTTGCCTGGTCGACTAATTGGGTTGATGAATACATAAAATACTATTCCTAACTGTGCGAAATAAATAATACAGCGGAGCAAGCGGCTACAAGCCCCGCCAATTTGCTTGATATTCCTCGATTAAAAATGGCCGTTGCCGAACGATCGGCTTTGGTATATCCCCAAACCCAATCGCCGCACTGATGACGGCTCAACAATGCCGACGGCGAAATTTTCGATTGCGGCCCAATCGTCATTCCGCCTTGTTTTGGCAATGATTGACTCGAAGCAAAACAACGGCTTAACTTGATTTATTGATTGAGTTGACATAATCTTTCAGCTCCTAACGTGCGAATTTAGGAAAATGTGAGCCAGGGCGGCTACCCTGAGCCACATAGGAAACACCTACTAGAATGGCGCTGACTCGAACACTTCCGATTTGGCGCCATTCGCCCTGCCCTTGATTGAATCAATCATATTTTTTACGGCCTCCACAATGGTTTTACCCGTCACAAAGTACGGCTCGACATCCGCCCCGCCCGGAGCAGACACAAATACGCCAACGTTAGCGTTTTCGCCGCTGTAACAGCTGTAACTAAACGCCCATTTATCGACAACGACACACACCGAACGCCCGCTAATGCCGACATTAAGCAAAGCGGTTTCTACGACGCAGACCGCCCGCCGTTGTTTATCCGCTAATTCAACTGGCATGAAATTTCTCAAAGGAAGATTAGAAACCTCAAATCATGAAAATACTCATAATTTGAACCGATTTCTTATCTATGGATTGAATCACATTTGTAAGCTCACTAATTCGAAAAAATTGCCCCTGTTTTCTGCCGTTTTTTTAGGCTCTCTGAGTGCAGAGAAAAACAAGCAGATATTGATACCCATCATTATGAATATATTCATATTTTAACAGAAAAACACAATAATTTTAATCATTTATCATAAAATTTCTATCGAATTTTACGGCCATTCAAAGCTTGTTCAATAGCTCAAAAAGCCCTTTGAAACCGGTCATCGAAACAGGTGATTTTGCTCTGTAAAATCCGATCGGGAATGGCGATATCGGCAAACCAGACGCAAACCGAAAATACCAGCAACCAGCATTAGTCGATCTCCGGTGTCCATATCAGCCGACAGATTTGTTCAGCAGACTTATAAATCGCATCTGACAGCTTCTGCATGGGACGCAGGCGTTAATTGCAACCCCTCTTAATCTAAACGATTAACCGGATATTTCATGAAACCACAGAGAGCACGAAGGAAATCATGGTATGATCATTTCTCATCGATCACTTCATGAGCTCGTTATAAAATAGCTGCCAGTATTTGAATTGCTATACCTTCGTGGTGAAATACTCGGATTAATGCTATCTGTATGCCGGGCATGCAGTCGATTGGCTAAAGTGCACAACAAAAAAACGCTTGCTCTGGACGTTAAGGCGGTATCAGAGTTCGGCTCCGTTTTTACCTCTAAATTTATTGGAATTCGCTGCACTTTATTACCTGTGGCCCTATAACTGTCATCAAAATGTAATCATTTACTGCCAAAATATAAGAATAGTCGTTTAAAAGATACCATCTATGTACCGTCAATTCTTCTTATTGCTTCGTTTCCTGATCGCTTAATACAAAAAGAAAAAATTGGCTCTATTGGATTCCGGGGAGATATCCACTTCCTTTGAATTTGAGATTCAGCATCGCATATAGGACGGACGATTACTCTACATCGGCTATTAGACAACGCCAAATGCTTCGAAACGATGCGCGCCCTGCGCTGGCCGAATAAAGTGCCTTGCCATTGCCGCGCAGAAGACATCATCAAACAGGGAAAGGATTGATTACCCAGCCAGAGAGCCAACGCTATCGCCGCAAGGACTGTGAGCGCAAATTCGATGATTTAACCGGTACGATTTTTTTGCAGGCCACCATCAACCCTTGAAAATCTGGTACTGTGCTTGTATTTTATAGGCTTGAATTTATCGAGCGCGCAAATTGCCCGCGAACTGGATTTAAATGAAGCTGACGTTCAGCAAATGATCGTCAGTTGCGTTCAGGCATTGTCAGCCAAAAACCGATAGCGGGCTGGAAGGCGAATGCGACGAAGTTTATGGGGTTGCCGGACATAAAGGCCAACCGGAAGCCGTAAAAAATTAGTGAGGGCTGAACGCGGGTTCAGTTTTTCTTGATTTTAATCGATAAAAGTCCCTATTTGCCCAATAGCGCTTTTGCCAGGCCATTAATTTTGCTCAAGCGTTGAGTTATTTCAATGCTATTGCCCTGATAGTTTATCAGTACATTTTATAAGGATATAGAATATGTTTCTTGAAGTACCTTCCGATCTGGTTTCTCTTAAAGATAGCCAAAACTTTTTTACCATCAATGATATTGATTTAGTCATATACAACAATCATCGGAATTATAGTAAAAACGAAGTTATTCTTAATAAAAACCTTTTTCTTTTTATTGTTGCCGGGCAAAAGAATATCTCGGTAGGCAATGAAAGTCTGGTTTTAAACGAAGGATGTGGAGCGGTTGTCGGTAGCGGCGCCTATGTAATGACGGAAATTGGGAGTGATCAGTCTGGCAAGTTTTCTTCGATAATGATACTTGTCAGTGACGAAGCTTTACTCAATATATGGCAAAAAGTACAAGATTTGTATGAAAAGTCCGGCGATTCGTCAGTCAATGACGGAAAGTATGACTGGGTATTTTTGGAAGAAAGCCACCTTCTGAATTCAGCACTTAAAACTATAGATCTCTATTTGCGGAACAATAAAATGGTGCCTCATTCTTTACTGGACGCAAAGTTGAAGGAAATCTTGATCTACCTCATACAATCGCCCTGCTCCTCGCAAATCAAACAGTTGATTGAAAGCATCCGCAACCGAAATAGAAACTGGAGGCTTAAGGAGTTCATGGAAGCCAATTTTTCTCAACATTGGACAGTCGAACAGTTTGCTCTTAGCTACGGCTTGAGTTTAAGCGCTTTTAAGCGCACATTTAAAGAAAGTTACGGAGTCTCGCCTAAATCCTGGATTAACAGCCGTCGACTGGAGCAAGCAACTGTAGCGCTGAGCGCTAAAAACATACCTTTAGTGAATTTGGCTTTGGATTTAGGTTTCGCAGACAGCAGCCAATTTTCGAAAGCATTTAAAAGCAAATATAAATGCCCGCCTTCGCGTTACAAATAATAAAACCTTCAGCAGGACGTTTCATTTCAGATCAATGCGCGCATTAGATTTGATAGCTAATATTGCTGCTGTAAACAAGAGCCTGAGAGGATGAAAACTCCCGATGCTGAACTCTCACACTTTGGCCGGTTGTCACGATTACCGTTGAACAACGCGTGCCATAATCCTTCATATTGACAAAGCAGGCGGAATAGGCGCGCTCCTTCTCAAGCCCGACGCCGGTATCGGGCAAAGAGAGATCATCGGTCACGCGCTGATCCGCCAGAGTATCAAATAATGATTCGCTGTCAATCGCCTTACTGCTAAAGCAACGATGCATGCCTGCCTTGGCCAACTTGACTTTGGGCCAGGGCTCATCGAGCAGATGATTGCTCAAGCCGTAAATGCCTGGCGTGAGCTGGCGGATTTTATTTTCTCTATTGCTGAAGTAATACAACTGACGGCTATCGCCGACCAGCAGGCTAAACCCTCTGTAGCATTCGGCTCGCCGGGATAACGCTTGCAGATATGCATAAGGTGACTGATTGCCGAGAAGGTAATCCAAGGTCAACAAACCTCTACTGGCAAGCGACTTATCTGCATTAGCCTCTCGGTAATTGGTTAGCGCGGCAAATTTACCGCAGATCGTCAAACCCAGCCAAGTACCGCCACTGCGAAGATCCTTACCGGCCAGCACGCCCTTAGCTTCAGGCCACCAGGCCACAGGACGTGAAGGTCTCTCAAAGTACTCGTCCCTATTGGCGGCCACTACAAAAGGATAACGGACATTGTGCTTGTAAGCCACAGTGATTAAACACATAGCTGAAGCGCTATACCACCAGATTGCAGTCCGATTTGGCGCGCGCCTGACAACATAGAGTATATCCTTCATTTATTTCCTCAAGGGTAAGGAAATCCATCTTCTGTGTTTCCACCTGCCCTGAACTGACCTTTGCCATGCAGCTGCCGCATTTACCCATGCCGCAACCTGAAGTGATCGGGATCTCGTTACGAAGCAGGGCCGTCAACAAGGATTCGTTACCGCTCACTTCCAAGGTATAACTCTGATCGTCGATATCAATGGATAATCTGTGAAACTGCTCGGCAAGACCGGCCTGTGTTGATGCATCGCCAGGAACACGGACAGGCGTGAAATTTTCCTGATAAATGTGACCGCGCGTAAATTCATATACCGACAAAGCTTTCTGAAGACTACGCATCCAGTTGTCGGGACCGCAGAGATAGATATCCGGCTCCAGTGCGATTATCTGTTCCATATAGCTCAAGCGCTCCAGGTCAAAATCAAACCGGCCTTGGATGGACGAATGCCAATAGGTAACGTACAAACGCGAACGGTACAGGCTGCATAATGAAGAAATTTCGTTTTTAAAAATAGTCTCGCTATTGTTTCTATTGAAATAAATCAGATAGCAAGGCTGTTTCGAGTTGAATAAATGATTTTTCAACATAGCGATTATGGGTGTAATGCCACTGCCTGCGGCAAAAAACAGTTTGGGTTTGTTGATGCCCTGAATTACAAAGTCGCCGACAGGCTGGCTGCATAAAATGATCTGCCCCACTTTGGCATGCTGATTGATGTAGCCGGATACTATGCCTCCGTCTATCGACTGTACGGTAATGCGCAGATTCTCCTCATAGGGTGCGCTGCTGATGGAATAACTGCGGCAGTATGACTGACCCTCGATCTCCACAATGATGTTGAGGTACTGTCCGGCCTGGTAAAAGAACTGTATTTTAGGGTCGCAATTCTCCAGCTCCAAGGTCACCGCACGGGGGGTTTCCTTTATCACTCTGGTGATCCTCATATCATGCCAGTGAGTCTTGACTGGTTGTTGTAATGGGCTATTAACCATATTTGCACCTCAAATAATCTTTTTTCTAACATAAGCGGAGCCGTAATCGATTGCCACCGTCATGACAATGGTAATAAAAATAAACACGGCGGCTCTGTCGTAGGCCAATGCAGACAGGTACTCGTGAATAGGCAAACCGATTCCCTCCGCGCCGATAAGACCGAGTACGGTAGCGCTGTGGACGTTAATTTCCACGCAATAGAGCAGTTGAGCGACAATGACAGGCACAATCTGCGGCAAGATTCCGAACACTACCATATTGATCCAACTACCGCCGCAGGCATAAATTGCTTCGGCGATGCCGTTATCGGCAGCCTCTATTGCTTCAGAAAATAGTTTTACCATAACCCCCGCCGAAAACACGGTGATCGCTAATACTCCGGGAAAAGGTCCCAAACCAACCAGGGCGACAAAAATCAAACCCAATAGAAAAGTCGGGACGGCACGCACGACCACCATAATCGAGCGACAGATAAAATAACAACTCCGGCCAAGCAGGCTGCCAAACATCAAATTTTGTGCGCAAAAGAAACTAATCGGCAACGCCAACAAAAATCCGGCCGCAGTACCCAATAATGCCACTTCGATTGTTTGTCGGGCATAAACATAGATCGCCTCTTCCAACAAAGACCATTCCGGGTTCAGCAAACCACTGCAAAGCTCCAATACCACCGGCCAGCCGTCAACCAGCGCGACGAAACTGACTTGAGTGCTGTTAATCAGCGCATGGATAGCCGCAAGCACCGCAATAATGACCATCCAGTTCCAATTGATGACTGGCAGCCACCACCTGGGTGCTTTAGCCACCGCCGCCAGTTGTGCCGGTGTCTTTTCGGTTTCCGCCTGCTGATCATCAAAAAACTTTAACTTGATGGTCCGCCAGTAACAAGCATACTTATCACGGTAAAAGTTACTTGCTAAAATTCCCGCCAGCAGTGCCAGGCCAACTTCGGCGTCAAAATATGTGTGCCACCAAATAACAATTACCACAACGGGCAACAGTTGCAGCAACGCGCTATAAAACTCGCCGCGATACAATTCCCGAGTGCCCGGCAAAAAACTATTGACTATGTTTATCATTTTCACCCTTCCTTAGCCGTAAATCCTGTTCCAATCTTTTGTAATGGTTTGTTGTTGGCTGTCTTGATGAAACTCCAACCGGCCATGCTTAAGGCCAATGACACTGGAAAAATATTTTTCCACCAGCTCCACCTGGTGCAAATTCACCAGCACGGTGATATGTTGTTCCTGGTTGAGTTCTTTCAGCAGCTCAATAATTCGCCGGGCATTGATTGGATCCAGTGAGGCAACCGGTTCATCCGCCAGAATAATCTTTGCCTGCTGGGCCAGACAGCGAGCGATAGCGACCCGCTGTTTCTGTCCTCCGGACAGCTGTCTGATATCGCGCAGGGCGTAGCTGAGCATGCCGACTTTTTGCAACGCCAGAAAGGCGATCTCTCGATCTTCGTCGTTAAATCGGGCCAAAGCCTTGAGCATTCCCTTTTTCTGGGCCAGACGCCCTATCAATACATTGTCCAGTACACTCATCCTGGGAGAGAGATTGAAGTTTTGAAATACCATTGACACCTGTTGGCGTAACCGTACAAGATCTCTTTGCCGGTAGCTTTGTCCGAAGACGCGAAGCTCTCCCTGCTGATGCGGAATAAGGCCGTTAATGCTGCGCAAAAATGTGGATTTGCCGGCGCCGGAAGGACCTATGACGGCGACAAAATCAGCGCAATTCACCGACAGCTTATCAATTCTCAGCGCATAGTCCCTGGCCCCCGGATAGCTGATCCTGACCTGATTAAACTCAATGGCATGCTTATTATCAGCAGTCATTTTCATGGGCTTGATAGGATTCATTGAGCGATTATTTCAATAATTCAGGATTAGAGATCGCTGCCACTTGCCGCAGTGAATCATATTCATCAGCCGAAGCGCTTACCAGCGCGTCGATGCCATACAATTCTTTTAACCAACCTTTAGCCTTGGGATCTTCCGACATCGCCAGCAAAGCCTTTGTTAGTGCCGCTTTTTGTTCTGGATGAAGAGCGTCCCGAACGATTTGCGGATCGGCAGGAATCAGCTCTGAGCGATAGATTATGCGGGTTTTATCCAGAATATTTTCAGCATAGCGTAAAACTTCAGGGTTGGTTCGCGCATCATCGTATATCGCACCGGCGTCGGCTTTGCCTTTTAATACCGACATCACAATAGCGGTCTGGCTGCTAAGTGTCAGCGACTTAAGATCCTGCTCCGGGTTGACGCCGGCTTTCAACATGGCAGCCCTGGGGTACAGGCTGGCCGAAGCAGAGAGGCGATCACCGAAGATAAATGATTTACCTTTCAGATCCTCAAGCCGCTCTATGCCACTGTCGGCTGAGGTTATGACAAGACCGTAATAGCCTTTTTTGCCGTTGCGAACCGCGGCTGTGATGGGATGGACCGGGACATGCTGATTAATCACCAAATAGTTAAGCGGACCAACAAAAGCAAAATCCACTTGACGGGATTTCATGGCCACTGCAACGCCGGCATAGTCCGACAGTGTGATCGCTTTGATTTTATAACCGGTTTTTTCGCTGAGGTAATCCGCTAATTTTTTTGAGGTCAGCTGAATCTCATGAACACTGCGGGAAGGAACGAACCCCATGGTGAGTTCCGGCTTTATCGCTTCATTGGCAGCGTGTGCCCAAGCAGAAAAAAATAACAGGATGGTTAAAAAATATTTCATCATATAGTTCCGTTTAAAAGTTGAATCTGATGCCTAAAGAAGCGGCGTTTCCTTCGGTTCCCAATTGTTGGGAGTCCTTGCTTAAATAATTCCATCGCGTATAAACGTCCCAATGTTTATGGAGGGGAAAAATGAAATCGGCAAAAAGATTGATCAAACTCCCACCATCTTCGTGTTCCTTGATGTAGAAAATGTTATAGCCCCGCACATATAACGGAGTATTAAACAAATTATTGATCTGGTAATAATGAAGTATTTCCGCCCTTCCCAACTGCTGTGGATTGGTTTTTACAAAGAATTGTATAAAAGTAGTCGTCTCGTATTCTTTTAAGAATTTATCGGCTGTATTCATACGGTTAAAGTTCAGCTCAATTCCCCCTGCCGCTATGGGATCGAAACTCGACCATTTCTGTGCGCGGGCAACCAGACCGAAAGGAGTGGCGGCGCCTTCAACCTTAATGGCTGTGCCAAGATAAAGCTCATAGCGTTCGATGTTGTCATCCGTCTTGTTGAAGTGTTCCCTATCGTAAATCTGCAGCAGGTAATGGTCCTTGCCAAAGCTATGGAATATGCTTTCGGTGACAGCCCAGCTATCCTGATTAGAGTACCGGTACTGCAGTCGACTGATGGTCTTGGCGTATACCTCTTGGTTGCAGAACAGGAAAAATAATGCCACACAAAAGAATGACAAACGCATCAGGCAATCTCAGCTAGCTGCAACCGATAAAGTTGGCAATAGCTATCCCACAAATAGGCATCAATGTAGGCCCGGCATATTGCCTGATTCTCGCTTTGTTCAACCGTGCAGATGCAGCGCGTCTGCTCAGCGTCCAGAACGTGCACAAAAGCGCGAAACTGATCATCGATATCCTCCACGCTGCTTAATGACAGTTCCAATCGTCTGAATTCGATGGAAGAGTTCTGCAACAAACGCTTCAGTACCCTGTTGCACAGGCGTTGGAGGTCATCGCCGAAGTCGCGCAGAAAATGAATGTCTCCATTGATACTTAATGCGATCTCCAGTCTATAATGGTGCGATGAATGAATGCCAAACAGTTCAGTTACGGAAACATGCTCTACCTGAAGGTAAGGCTTTGGATTGCGTTGCTCATGCATAAACTGATAAACGAGCAGTTCTAACGAAGCTTCTGCAGCGTCAAGCAACACGCCGTGATGACAGCTGTTTTTTACAACATTCAGCACCTGCTGGCAGAGATCATCGCTGCATTCACCATAACCCATGGCATTCAGGCGGTATTTGACTGCCGCGCGGCCAGACTGCTCAGAAAGCGGCAGGTTTCGTTTGTTGCCCACCGCCTGCGGCGCAATATGCTCATAGCATCCTGGATATTTCAATACCGATGAAATATGAACACCGGCCTTGTGAGTAAAGGCGTTGTCCCCCACATAAGGTTGTGCGGACGACACTGGCCTGCGGCAAATCTTTGCTACTGATTTGGCCAGACTATTCAGTTCTTTTAACGACTGCTGGTTAATATGTCGGGTAGACAACCCATATTTCAGTATCAGGTTCGGTATCAGCGAACATAGATTAGTGTTGCCGCATCGCTCGCCGATGCCGTTGATGGTTCCTTGTACCTGCCTCACACCTTGCTCTACGGCAACGATACTGTTGGCGACCGCCAAATCAATATCGTTGTGGCAATGAATGCCGAAAGTCGCCTGCGGATAACTCCGGATTAGCTGAGCGACAATCTTCTCGATTTCTGTCGGTAAAGTGCCGCCATTGGTATCACACAGCACCACACGATCGGCGCCTGCGACAAGCGCGGCTTCCAGAGCCGACATGGCGATGGCTTCATTGGCTTTGAAACCATCAAAGAAATGTTCAGCATCTACAGTTACAACGTCGAAATGTTTTCTGCAATAGGTGACGGAGTTATAGATCAGTTCGAGGTTATGTTCGTTAGTCGTTTTCAGTGAGTGGCGAATCTGAAAATCCCAGAACTTGCTGAACAGGGTAACGGCAGGCAATTCCACAGCGATGCCTCGTTGAAACCTGTCATCAGTTTCGGGTTTCTTACCGACGGCACAGGAACTGGTAAACGCCGCCAAACGCGATGTGTGACAGTGTTTTTTCGACAGTATTCGAAACAGCGCCGTATCAGTAGCATTGGTGCCGTTCCAGCCGCACTCAATGAAGTCGATGCCAAATTCATCCAATAAGGCAATAATGTTCAGCTTGTCGTTAAGGCTAAACTGGATTCCCCGTGTCTGAGCCCCATCCCTGAGTGTGGTATCGTATATTTCCACTTTATTTGGCGAATTAGTCTGCTTTGTCATCAGCTTGAGATCCATTGCTTATGTAGTAATTGATTCCGTAATCGATCGGCATTGCATTGCCATTAATAATATTGTGAGCATGAGCTAAAATACTCGCAGTAAGCCCCCAGACATATTCTTCGCCCGCAGGGCCATCGAACCGCAGGTGATAGGCTGGATTGCGTGTTGACCGATAGTTGGGCGGCGATCCCAAGGCAAACTCGCTTAACTTTTCGCAGGCCAGCAAACGGGCCTCGACCACTTCACTCTCCTGCGGTGAAAAAGCCGCCTCGAAAGAGGCTTGATCCACCGTGACAATGAATGGACGCACCAACTCTCCCTTGCCGTTGTAAAAATCATCAAGCTGACAGAGAAGTTGACACTGTTGTCTGGTGATGGCCGTCTCCTCTTCCAATTCACGCCATGCTGTCGCCAACAAGTCGCGCTCGCCCGGATCCTTGCGTCCGCCAGGCAAACACCAATCCCCCGGGTAGGATCTCACATCCTTGGTACGGCGAAGCAGCAGATAGTGGCAGTCACTATCTGCTCCAACAACTATCAACACTATGACCGCCGAAGGTTTCGCCGTTACTGTCCGGGTGCGAGGCTGATAATGACCGGTTTTAAATAGATTCATCGCTTTGTCCGGCGGGCATTTGATAGCTGAGGTGGGCACTCGTCCACTGTCCGCAGAGAGGGCAGCGTTGCGATTCCGCCGATCTCAATGATACTCTCAAAAAAGGCAGAGCTGCCAAGGCGCAAATCGATCCGATAAAAATCCACGATGCCTGTGCATCCAAAGAATAAAGATAAGGGAGCAGCACGGCGAGTAACAGTGTGATGACTTCGGTGACCCCTCCATAAGCCGATACGATCACAGTACGGCTCGGATGTGTATCGACAGCATCGGCGAATACTTTCATGCCTGCCGGCAGCATAAAGGCAAAACACAGGCTTTCGGTTAAAAACAATGCGGCAAAAATATAGAGATCCGTAGTAAAACCGAATCCAATGATCAGCATCGCCATCAGAATGAGACTGATGCTGAGTATTTTTTCCGGTTTAATGCGATCGGCCAGCTTGCCTGTAAACGGCATCAGCGTTGCTGAAATGATTGCCGAAGAGGTAAAGAAAAGGGCGACATAAGTGGCATCCACGCCAAGATAATGATTCGCATAGAGTGGCAGCACAATCATAAAGCTAAAAAATATCGCCCGGCGGATAAGGCTGGGGCCATATTTAGGAAAGAATTGCGCGTGCTCCAGTGCCGAACGTATCCAGCCACTGCTGTTTTTAACCGGCACATTATCAGAGGAAGGCAAGGTCAGCGATACCAGCATACCGATAACAGCCAATCCGCTGCCCGCATAAAATATGGCATCAGTTCCGCCATATCGATAGCTGAACCCGCCGATCAGCGGACCTAAAACAAATCCGACGCCGAAACTGGAGCCGAATATGCCCATCAATTTTCCGCGGTTTTCTTTGGATAAGATAATCGCCAGATCGGTTAAACAAATAATACTGATCCCTTCAACAACGCCTTCAAAAAAACGCAGAGCGATAAACGCTGTGCCATTGTTCACCAATGCAGCAATAAACGCTATTTCATTGTCCAGCAGCGTGTAACAGATAAAGGTGCCCCCGTAGAGCATGAAACTTAATACTAAAGTCACCTTGTTTTTGAGCATGCCGATAATGGCGGGCGCGAAGGATTTCGAGATTATTCTGCCGATAATCAAACTGAGAAATGGCAATGACAAGCCAGCAGTAGAGTAGCCATAACTCTGTAAAAGATTCGGCAGAATAGGAACAATGAGTCCCATACCAGTATTAACAGCTACCGTCAGGTAAACAACAATAAAAAAATTTCTACTCATGACCTTTTCCTTATATGTGGTGTGACAGGGGTGCATGCCTCTTTAATTTCAAACTAGTACTCAGTCAGTATTGATATGCCGGGTAAATTAGGCTTGGCGTAAATCCGCTCATCCTTCGACAAAGCCTTTAGTCCTGAGCGTAGTCGAAGGGGCAGGACGAACGGATTTACTTTTACCCGTCAAGTTAGGATTGACTGAATACTAGGCTAGAACTGGACGCTCGACGCGTTGTTTAGCCAGTTTTTTATAGTCATCCTTGCTCTTGTCGGTAATGAGATCGGGCAGATATTTCAACACCTCGTCGGTCGGATAAGCGCCAGCCCGAGCGAGCATGGGCTTATCGAAAGTCAGATCGATAATCGTATTGGCGTTATCAACCGCAGAAGGGCCCGCATCGATGATAAGATCCACGTATTCGCCGAGATGTTCTATGGCTTTTTCAACCAGCGGAACGTTACCCGTGCCGCTTAAGTTGGCGCTGGTTCCAGCCAAAGGAGTGCCGGCCAGATGAGAGATTTCCCGGTGGACGGCATTTTCATGCAACGTACAGGCTACAGTACCAAAGCCACGTGTTACATAATTCGGTATGGTCGGTTTTTGCCAGCAAATAAAGGAAATCTTGCCCGGCCACATCCGCTTGGCGAGAAACTCGGCTAATGGCGTGGTGTAGGCGTATTGCGGAAACTCCATAGAATCACCTAAAAACAGTGTCAATGGGCTCAAACTTTCGCGTTTTTTCATATCGAAAATGCGTGCCACACCTTGCGATGAAAACGGCGATGTCACTACGTTATAGTTAGTGTCGGTGGGGACCACCACAGTCCCCCCAGCGCTGATGATATCAGCAGCCTCCCGTATCACCTCGGGCGAAGCCTTTTTTACTTTACTCATTCATTTGCTCTTTAAGTGTAGTTTTAAAAAATATTCGCCTAGGCTGCGGCGTGCGCGCTCAGTTCGTCACGGTATTTGTTGACAGCTGCAAGATAGCTTTCGCCTGGATAGCCGCCCGCTATCTCTTCAACAATATAGGCGCCGGTATAGCCGGTTTCTTCAATTGCCATAACCATATTGTGATAATCGAAATCGCCAGCCCCCAAAGGAAGATGAAGATGTTTGGGGAAATTGACATCGGCCAGATGAACATTTCCTGCGTATTTGGCGAATTTTTTCATCTCTTCCCTAGCCTGCTCCTGAGTGGTGCAATAGGAGGCTGCATGGGTCATATCCAGCGTCAGCGATAAGGGTGACGTGGAGAAAATCTCATCGTATTCTTCATGGGTTAACGTGAGAAATGGCCGTTCATTTCCCATATTTTCCAGACAGTACATCATGTTAGAGCCTTTGTGCTTGTTAACATGAAAGAGATCCATCGCCAATTCCTGAGTCATAGCCACTGCTTCTTCACGTTGGCTCTTGTCGGCATTTTTGGGAAACCGAAAGCCAGGGTGGAATGTCATAATTTTTGCACCAGCCCGGATGGCAAACTCAGCGGAACGCAAGATAGTTTTGCGTGCTTGCTCAGTGTCGTTTCCTAACAGGTAGTCCACACGAATATAAGGCGCATGAATATTGATCGTTGCCCCGGATTTTTCGCCAATAGCACGGATGCTGTCAGCCATCTCCAGGTTTCGTGCATCGTCGGTTTGTTCGCGCAATTCGCCTTCCAGTTCGACTTCGACGAACTTAAACTGATTGGCAAGGAATTCAATAAGCCCCAGGGTATCCTTTTCCTCCAGGAAAAGGTTTGTCGACATGCCGATTCTATCGGACAGACTCAGTTGTTCTTTGTTTTTTATAGCCATTTTCATTTCCTTTTTATAAGTGGTTTTAAGTAATTCTTCCTTAGCTGTATTTAATTCAAGCTTTGAAAACTGATTCTACTTTCGATCATTCTGGGGATAACCAGCTGCTTGCTTTCGCTTATATAGACAAAGTCAGCAGGACCTCCGATCTGGTTGGCCAGCACCTTTTGTGTGCCTGTAGCAAGGTCGATTTCAATGATTCTTCCTGAATTATCAAAAGCTACCCAGTCAGATACCAATACCGTGTTGTTGTCCTTAATTGCAATACCATCCAACATTCCGCTAACATCCGTGACCTTCTCATAATGTAAGGAAGCCACATCCAGTTTTCCGAGCTCACCTTTTTGAGCGTTTCCTGAACCAAAAGAGGCAATCCATAAGCTATGCGTCTGTGCATCATAGACTAGGCCGTTTGGCCCTGGGATTTTCTTGATGGGAAGGCGACTGGCAGGCGCTTCATCAGCTGTCAGTCGGGGATTGATCTGATAAATCTCACCTGTATCAGTCGCACTAACATATAAAATGCCGTTTTTGTCGATCGCGATGTCATTCAGAAAGCTGACATTTTGATCTTTTAAAGAAACTTCCAAAATTTTCTGGCGTGTTTTAACATCGAGGCCGACGACTCGGTTAATATCAGCAACATACAAAATATTATTGTCGATCGCCATACCTTTAGGCGCATTTAAAGGAATATCGAAATATTTCTGCTCTATGATGTTGCCTTTCGTATCAACCAAACTGATATAACCGTCGCCATCCTCTGCTGTCGGATTGAGTTTTTCCCCGACATTGGACACGTAAAAATGGCTCTGGTCGAATAAAACGGACTCGGGCGATGCGAATTTGTTTGTAGTTTCACCATGTGCAGCTATACAGACCATCAACAAAAGAGTAAGGGTCGACATTCGTCTCACGCTATTAAGCTTCATATTCATCTCCAAAAAATTAGACCGGTATATTAATCACTTAGTCTGTGGGGCGCTTGTCATATAGGCTCGAATTTTTGTCATATGCGGTCTGATAAATCATTTGTCAGGGACTGACGCAGACACCTTAAGTTAGCAGGATTATTTGATCAAGCGGGTGTCGAAGGCCCATGAAGAAGCCCGTAACTCGCCTGGGGTACTTTTGCTTCTTTCAATTACCCATTGACCCACTTTGCTAAGCGCGGGCGACGGCACCGGCTGGTGCCGGATCATGTCCAAGGGTTGGCGGTCACGGTCGGTTATTTATCTTCGACGATATCGTATCGGATAGTGGCGCGCGGCTTATCGGTGCATTACTGTACTGGACCGATGGCCGATGGGGGGTGAACAGGACAAAGTCCTCTACAGAGGCTCGTTCCGTCTATCAAGCGAGGCTTGTCGGATGGAATCTGCCTCAACCACTCAGAAATCCATCCCTTAGCTTAGCCCTGCGACTTGTGCAAGACCTATAGAATTGGCCCTCCCGCTCAGCTACAGTTGCCGCATAAAAGAGACCAGATCCTGCTTCTCCTGGGGCTCGAGTTTAAGCTGCAACACGAGATTAAAAAACTCCACCGTATCTTCAAGCGTCAACGCCCGGCCGTCATGCAGATAAGGCGGGCTTTCCTTAATGCCGCGCAAGGTGAAGGTCTTCATCTGGCCGTCGCCGGGCTCGCCCTTCAAAAAGCGTTCAAGATGCAGATCGTGCATCTGGTGATCGAGATAGGCCGGCGGAGTATGGCAGTTGCTGCACTGGCCCTTGCCGAAGAAAACCTTCTCGCCCCGCAATTCACTTTCCGTTGCTTTGGCGGGATCGAGCCGGCCGGTCGCAGGATTGAGCTTAGGCGCGGGAGGAAAATCGAGCATATTCTGCAACTGCGCCATGTGGCTGACATGGATGCGGTCCAGAATCGGAAAACCCTTCTTCATGGCGTGGATCGGATCGCCGTTGAAGTAAGCGGTGCGGAATTCGAACTCGGTAAAATCCTCGACCGAGCGCAAGCTGCGCTTGGAGCCGTGGATCTGCTGATTGAACATCCCCCGCAGGCTCGTGGTGTCCAGCCGGAAGCGCCGCTCCTGCGGCCGGTCGTCCGGGGTAAGATGGAACTGCCCGGTGGTATGGCCGTTGACATGGCAATCGAAGCAGGCCACGCCGAGGCTGGGCTGAGCGCTCTTGCGGTCATCGGTCGGATTGAATTCCTCCTGCGGGAATGGCGTTAGCAGAAACTGCAAGCCGTTGAGCTGCACAGGCGTCAGGATGTCCTTGAACAATCGGTAGAAGTTATTGATCGAAACCACCTCCCCTCGCGATACATCGCCCAGTTCGGGGCGGTTATGCAGGAAGATGGCCGGCGGGAACTCGGGCAGAAACGCCTCCGGCAGATCAAATTCGACATCGAAACGCTCGAGCCGCGGAAACATCTTGATCTGCATCTTGGGGAAAACCTGTCCGCCATTGGCATGCAACGGATGCGGCAGTGAAGGATAGGGAAAAATTCCGCGTTCTTTGATCTCGTCAGGATTCATTGACGCAAGCTCATCCCAGCTCACGCCGTCAGCCAGTCTGGCGGTGGGCCCCACTAGAACGGGTTTGCCCCGCGACATCTTGACCTCCGGGTCAAATTTTGGCTTGAGGTCATACCGGCGCTCCAGCAATTGACGCTGGGCCGACATCACAGCCGGCTTATTCTCAATCTCCTTCTTCATGATAGCCGTAGGCTGTTGAAACGGCTGATCGGCATTCAGTGGATCCCTGTAGAAATCGAAACCTGAAATTTTGCCTTGCTTGGGTTGCTCCCCAACGGCAGGCGAAGAGGGGTTGGCACGCGTCGCATTAAAAATATCCGAGAGGTCGTGCTGGGTCTTCTTTTGCTCGGGCCGCTCGATGGGTACTGATTCCGGTGTCTGCGCTGCAGCCACCGCATCGTTGCGCGCGGCGGCTTCCTGAGCCTGGGCAACCGTGAACCAACTGCCTAGAAGAATTCCTACGAATAGTCTGCTGAAGTTGACAAACGTCACATGTAGTGAACAGTTCGGTACCATATCGCCTCCTTTGCCTATCGTTTGGGTGATTAGAGGAGCAAGAGATTTAACCGGTTATGAGATGACAAGGATGACAATATAGGGATATGAAGTCCAGTAGTACGAAAACGTATATTAGCGCTTGATGTTTGCCAATCACTGTCCAATTTTTGCCAGCGCCAACATTGAAAATTTTCAGGAACAGAAAGCCCAGTCGGGATGGGCAGAACTTACCTAAATTTACAGGATCAATGCCGTTAAGTTAAGCCGTTCGTGGTGAGCTTGTCGAACCATGAATGGCTTAACGACTTATTCCGCTTACCCTTCGACAAAGCCTTTAGTCCTGAGCGTAGTCGAAGAAGCAGAGCGAACGGAACAAGCCTTAATTTAATGGCATTGATTTACAGGATGGGCTTTGTGCCCCGACCCATCCTCATAGGCTAGTTTGAATTTTTTACGCCAAAAACCGCCTTTCCCGCTTTGGCTGATATACGCTGGTATTTGGCATAAGCAATACCGGCAGAACTGCGCAATTCCGCTTCACTCGCCTGATCGGCAAATCCCCTGGCAATTGCTTCCAATACATAGGCTTCCGGCGCCATGAAGCTGAAAGTGGTGACCACCGGCTTTGAGCCTGCGGCAAGCAGATGCCCGGTGAAAAACTCATCGCTCATACAGGCCAGGACAACCGCTTGTTTATCGTGCCCGGTATGTTTTGGAAAGCGTTCTATGATGGGCTGGTTTTGTGCGTCCATCAAACCATCGTGGCCGATGAAGACCACCATTTCACGCTCCGCCGCATTGGGCGGACTGGCTGCTTGTTGCATAAAATCAAGCATCGCCTGATCAATCCGGCTGCCGCGATAAGCATCGGCGGTAACGGTCAATTTATCCTTCCAGGCAAACTGGCAGCGTTCCAAAATAATATCGTTAATATTATTTTCACACCCCAGCTTACGCCAGCCTTCCGCTTTGCTCAGAAAGGTCTTCACGCCGTAAGCCGCGCCCCAGTAAAGATTGCTGCGCGGATCATCGCCATTGCCGATTTTTGCGGGAACAGGCACGATGCCTTGAGCTACGTTGTCGACCAGGGACACAATGACATGAATATGCGTGTCTGGCGCGACTGCGGCATGGGACGGCACCGCGGTAAAAAACAAGACAGTGAGCAAACAAAGCGAGCGCAAGGCAATCATGGGCAGGAACTTGCTAGAAAAACAACCAAATTTCATCTGAATATCAGGATGGGCCAATACCCCACAGTAGGGCGGCGAGGCCGTGAAAATATGCGTTTTTTTAAAACTCAAGGAACAATTTGCTGCGTTTAAGATGTCCATAAGTTGTGAAACGGCATTGAATATTTACCAGTAAGAGGTATCAAGATTAACAGCCATAATATACACGACCTTGTTCCCATCAATAATTTATTTTTCTGCCTGGTAAAAATTTGAAGCCGAAAGTGGACAATATTGGATGTTGTTTTAAAATCCTGAAGCTGTTGCTATACCAGGGTAATGCTATGCGGCGCGCATCCGTGGCCAGAATGAATCAGGCATGGCTTTTAGTTATATTTTGCAGGCATACTTTAACGACATAACTTTTTTGGAGACCTGTTATGCGCATCCGGTTACTGGTTTCATTGTTAATGGGGATCTGTGCTGCCAATGTTTACGGCGATGCAAATCACTTAAAATCGTGCCGATCCTTTTACAGCAAATTGAAGGACTTGAATGTGCAGCAACCGCCGAAGCGAGTATTGCTTGTGCCTTTGCTGAGCAGGGACCCGCATACCAATGAGAGTCCGAGGTGGTCCGAGCAGCCCGCTCGCATTGTGGAAGCCTTTTATCGCAACCGCTTCAAGGCGGCCGTTACTCAGATGCGGGATATCTGGAGCTGGAGCGATTACTATGATCAGGTCGAACAACTCGTTCAGCAGTCCCCTCCTTTTGACCGGGTTATTTTTATCAGTCATGGCGGTTTCGATGGGCCTGTACTCAAAAACGCCGTGTTTTGGCAGGACTTCAAGACAGCAGGCGGCAAAGGCGAATTTATTAAGTTCTCCGAGGCGCAGCCGGGACTTAAAAAGGCATTATCCATTACTTACAATACCGAAAAAAACCGCAAATTCAGCGACTTCATGGCTTCGCACTGGCAGGAGTTGGGGCCGATGAAATCGAGCGATGCCTGGGATCTGCTCAAGGGACTGGAAAAACAGATACAGCCGCTGGGGCGGGCTTGCTATAACAGCTACTGCTCGCCCAACCAATTGGCGGCAATTCCGGAGGATCAGCGTGGAGTCAGGCTCAATCTCTGCGAACTCGTCTGCCGGGAACCGCTATTCGAATTCAAGACATCCACAGAAATATCGCCGGAACGATTCTTTCATTTCACAAAGTCCTTGAGTTCCCTGACAGCGGCGGACGGCCTGATTTTTTTCGGCGCCTGCAATCCGGGCAGCGCGGCTCCGGAGAAAATACAGGAGCCGGATGAAACCGAGTTTTTAATCAACTCAACCTTGGCCAATGGGCCGCATAAAAGTTACGTGCATCTGATGAGCACAGCGACTGGCCGAATCACTGCCGGCCCAATAGGAAATAGCAGTGCTGAGGATATTGTAAAACGGCTCACCATGTTTGAGACCAACCGTCCTCAGAACTATTTATGCATCGCCGATCCTTCGACAAAACTATTCAAGGAACGAGCTGAAATTGATTGGTAATAGAAATCAAATCGGTGCAGGAACGCGGTTAATGAAATTGAATCAAAACTTTCACTCACAACCAAAGGAGGATTTATGAAAAACCAATATATGATGACGGCGACCTTCGGCGTTCTATTGGTATTCGGCCAGGCGAACGCCGACGAAGACAAATTAAGCAAGGACCAGATGCCCAAAGCAGTCGTATCCGCCTTTGAAAAAGGCTATCCCAACGCCAAGGATGTGAAATTCGAAAAAGAGACGTTTGAAGGCAAAATGGTTTATGAAGTGGAATACAAGGAGAACGGTAAAGAGTACGACATTCTGTATAGCGAAGACGGCACACTTGTACAAAAGGAAGAGGAAATAGAAGTCTCATCCCTGCCTGAACCCGTCACTCAGGCTGCCAACAAAAAGTACCCCCAAGGCAAAATCGAGGAGGCGGAAAAATTAATGAAGCCGGATGGCACAGTGGCCGGGTACGAAGTGGAAATCGAAATGGATAACAAGAAAGTCGAGCTTGAGCTGGATGCCAACGGAAATATTTTGAAAACTGAAGAAAAAACAGAAGACGATTAAGACATCTTAAATGGGCATTGTTAATTAAGTATAGTGTCCAATTCCCCATTCCATTTAAGCATCAGAAGCATGACGGAATATTTGAGCATGATCTTGCTTTTGCTATAGCATTTTGATTTTCGGCGTAGCCGGGCCAGAAAATGCCTGAATAAACTGTTATAACCTTCCACGGTATAGGTTTCAGCTTTTGATTGCGTATGAAGCTCTTTCGGGACAAATTGTGCA
>Ga0208265_100173_pt1 | contig 38448 bp, 34 predicted proteins | sample LakWasMet44_HOW7_2_FD_183882 | JGI IMG/M metagenome (GOLD analysis project Ga0208265, IMG submission 183882) | Freshwater sediment methanotrophic microbial communities from Lake Washington under simulated oxygen tension - Sediment Metagenome... | ecosystem: Environmental > Aquatic > Freshwater >... | reverse complement strand
GCCGGAGATGGAGCGATCCACATGCGATTCCGCGGCCAGGTGCATCACGGCAGACGGTTGATGCTCGCGGAACACCCGAGCGACTTCGGCCGCATTACAGATGTCCACTTGTTCAAAGCGATAACGCAGATTATCCGACACCGAAGCGAGCGATTGCAGATTGCCCGCGTAGGTCAGCTTGTCGACATTGATCACGCGGCAATCGGTATCGTTGATGAATTGACGAACGACGGCGGAGCCGATGAAGCCCGCGCCGCCGGTGATGAGGATAGTTTTCATCTCATAAAATCTCATGCTATTGATGCGTTGTGATAAAGGGTTAGCTCCATTCATCCTGATCTTGTCGAAGCCTTTCGAGCGGGACGGGGTTTGTAACCCCGTCCCAAAAGTTTGCAGACTACCTTCCTGCGCAAAGCATTACGCCAATCCAAGGCCTCAAACATTACGGACGGGATGCATATCCCGTCCGGCGCCAGAGTTTCCGAATACTTTAAGAGTATCGACAGCCCCAAACCGGTGGAAATTCGTCTGTGGGAGCGACGCCCACGTCGCGACTAGAGACTTTAATCGCGACGTGGGCGTCGCTCCCACCACTTGCCTATCGATTTTCACGGTAAAAAAGCAAGCGGATCGGATTTATCTATAGCCATCTGGATTATCTGCCACCGCCAATGATCCTCACACATGGTTTCTATGCCGCGCTCGGCCTTCCAACCCAATAATTCTGCCCCATCCGTAGTCTTTCTTGCATGCGTCCAGGTACCGTCAGCCTCAAAACAAAGAGCATTACGGACGGGGCATGTTGTAGCCTCGTCCGCAAAGTTTCCACTAGCTTTAGGCTACCGGCAGCCTCAAAACGAAGGGGACGGGATTGCAAATCCCGTCCCGCTTAGATTCCCAAACTATTCACCGTCCAATGGCATAATACTGCAAACCGCTTTGTTTCACATGTTTCGGCATGTACATATTGCGTCCGTCAAAAATGACTTTGTCTTGCAATATGTTGCTCAATTTGTCGAAATCCGGGCTGCGGAATTGTTTCCATTCGGTGCAGATAATCAGCGCATCGGCATCCATCAAGGCGTCGTCCTGCTTGGCGCAATATCTTAGGCCGGTTTTATTACCATAAATGCGTTGGGCTTCTTGCAGCGCTTCGGGGTCGTAGGCCTGAACTTTGGCACCGGCGTCGATCAACGCCTCCAGCAACACGCGGCTTGGGGCTTCGCGCATGTCGTCGGTATTGGGCTTGAAGGCCAGCCCCCACAATGCGAACACCTTGCCCTTGACCCCATCAGGGTAGTGTGAGGAAATTTTTTCGAACAGCCGGCCTTTTTGCCGGTCATTGACGTTTTCGACCGCCGAGAGCAATTCGGCGTGATAGCCCATTTCCCTGGCCGTGCGCTCCAGCGCCTTGACATCTTTCGGGAAACAGGAACCGCCATAGCCGCAGCCCGGATAGATGAAGCTGTAGCCGATACGACTGTCGGAGCCGATGCCGTGGCGGACGTTTTCGATGTCTGCGCCGAGGCGTTCGGCGAGATTAGCCAGTTCATTCATGAAGCTGATCTTGGTGGCCAGCATCGCATTGGCGGCATATTTGGTCAGCTCCGCGGAACGGATGTCCATCGCAATGACCCGATCGCGGCTGCGATTGAAGGGGGCATACAGGGCCCTTAATAGTTCGGTGGTGCGCGGGTTGTCGGTGCCGATGATGATGCGGTCAGGCTTCATGAAATCTTCCAGCGCCGAACCTTCTTTCAAAAACTCCGGATTGGATACGACATCGAATTCCAACGCTTCGCCGCGTTGCGCCAACACCTCCTTGACAGTCTGTTTGACCTTATCGGCGGTGCCGACCGGCACGGTGGATTTGTCGACGATGATTTTGTACTCGCCCATGTGTTCGGCGATGCTTTTCGCCACGGCCAACACGTAGCGCAAATCGGCGGAACCGTCCTCATCCGGCGGCGTGCCCACCGCGATGAACTGAAACAAACCGAAATCCACTGCTTCCTTGGCATCGGTGGTGAACAGCAAACGTCCCTCGGCCATGTTGTTCTTGATCATTTCGTCCAGGCCCGGTTCGTAAATCGGAATGATCCCCTGCTTGAGCCGATCGATCTTACCCTGATCGATGTCCATGCACATCACCTGATTGCCGACGTCCGCCAGGCAAGCCCCCGTGACCAACCCCACATAACCGCTGCCAAATACGGTAATTTTCATTATTAATCCTTTTAAACCATGTTTGTATTCGATAACACTGCTGATTCGATAACACTGCTGATTCGATTACGGCCTTTCGGCAATCGGACCGCTTGTGAAATTATTTTGTGTTGATGCTTTTGAGCGGGACGGGGTTTGTAACCCCGTCCCAAAAGTTTGCAGACTACCTTCCTGCGCAAAGCATTACACCAATCCAAGGCCTCAAACATTACGGACGGGATATATATCCCGTCCGGCTCCAAGCCGCCCTGAGCGGGACGGGGTTTGTAACCCCATCCCAAAAGTTTGCAGACTACCTTCCTGCGCAAAGCATTACGCCAATCCAAGGCCTCAAACCTTACGGACGGGATGCAAATCCCGTCCGGCTCCAAGCCGCCCTGAGCGGGACGGGGTTTGTAACCTCGTCCCAAAAGTTTGCAGACTACCCTCTCCTGCGCAAAGCATTACACCAATCCAAGGCTTCAAACCTTACGGACGGGATGCATATCCCGTCCGGCTCCAAGCCGCTTCAGTGCCCTTCCTTTCCCCGCAACTCGGATTCATGCGCAAGAAACCAGGCATAAGTATCCCGCAATCCCTGCTCCAGGTCTATCGAAGCCCGCCAGCCCATATCGGCCAGGCGCGAAACATCCATCAATTTGCGCGGCGTGCCGTCGGGCTTGGTTGTGTCGAAACCGATTTGACCTTTAAACCCGACCACCCTGGCCATGGTTTCGGCTAACTCGCGAATGGTCACATCGGTTCCCGTGCCGACATTGATGTGCGACAGCATCGGGGCGGTATTGGCCTGATAGGCAGCCCCGTCCAGTTCCAGAACGAACAGCGATGCCGCCGCCATGTCATCGACATGCAAGAACTCGCGCATCGGCTTGCCCGAACCCCATACCACGACTTCGGGCGCGTCACTCAGTTTGGCTTCGTGAAAGCGCCGCATCATCGCCGGAATCACATGCGAATTTTCCGGGTGAAAATTGTCGTTCGGGCCGTACAGATTGGTCGGCATGACCGAACGATAATCCACGCCGTACTGGCGATTGTACGATTCGCATAATTTGATGCCCGCAATCTTCGCGACCGCATAAGGCTCGTTGGTCGCTTCCAGCACGCCGGTCAGCAACGCATCCTCACGCATCGGCTGGGCCGCCAATTTCGGATAAATGCACGAGCTGCCCAAAAACAGCAGTCTCTTGACGTCGCTGCGATACGCCTGATGAACGATATTCGACTCGATCATCAGGTTTTCGTAGATAAATTCGGCGGGATAGGTGTTGTTCGCCCAGATGCCGCCGACCTTGGCCGCCGCCAGAATCACCACATCCGGTTTTTCCGCCTGCATGAATTCGGCAACTGCCGCCTGATCGGTCAGATCGAGTTCCCGATGCGTACGTTCGACCACTTCGCAATCGCCGCGCGCCTGCAATTGCCTGACCAGCGCCGAGCCCACCATGCCTCGGTGTCCGGCCACATAGACTTTTCCGGAAATTTTCATGCGCATTACTCCCGGCTGACCGACACGGCATAACCGTTCTTTTTCAGCAAGGCATGCTGCTTGGCATGATTAAGGTCGGTCGTCACCATTTCCGCAACCATCTGATCCAGCGTAATCCTCGGCACCCAGCCCAATTTTTCGCGCGCCTTGCTCGGGTCGCCCAACAACGTTTCGACTTCGGCCGGACGGAAATAACGCGGATCGATCCGCACCACCACGTCTCCGGCTTTCAATGCCGGCGCCTTGTCGCCGGTCACTGCGGCGACACGGCCGACTTCATCGACGCCCTGCCCCTCCCAGGTCAACTCGACGCCCAATTCACGCGCCGCTTTTTCGATGAACTGGCGCACCGAGTATTGCACCCCGGTCGCAATCACGAAGTCGTCCGGCTGTTCCTGTTGCAACATCAGCCACTGCATTTCGACATAATCAAGCGCATGCCCCCAATCGCGCAGCGAATCCATGTTACCCATATGCAAACACGGTTCGAGCCCTTGCGCGATATTGCAGAGGCCGCGGGTAATCTTACGGGTCACAAAAGTTTCGCCCCGGCGCGGCGATTCGTGATTGAACAGAATGCCGTTGCAGGCATACATGCCATAGGCTTCGCGGTAATTGACCGTAATCCAGTAGGCATACAACTTGGCGGCCGCATACGGCGAACGCGGATAGAAAGGGGTCGTTTCGCGCTGTGGGATTTCCTGCACCAATCCGTATAATTCGGAGGTGGAAGCCTGATAGAAACGCGTCTTCTTTTCCAGCCCCAAAAAGCGTATCGCTTCCAGCAAACGCAGGGTGCCGATCGCATCGACATCCGCGGTATATTCCGGCGCTTCAAACGAAACCGCTACATGGCTTTGTGCGCCCAGATTGTAAACTTCATCCGGCTGCACCTGTTGAAGAATCCGTGTCAGATTGGACGTATCGGTCAAGTCGCCGTAATGCAGAATAAATTGTTGATTATTGACATGCGGGTCTTCATAGATATGATCGATGCGCTGGGTATTGAACAACGAAGCGCGGCGTTTGATGCCATGGACTTCATACCCCTTCTTCAATAAAAACTCGGCCAGATAAGAGCCGTCTTGCCCAGTAATACCCGTAATTAATGCTACTTTCTTAGTCATTTACATTTTCCGTTGATTGAAAAACTTTTTATTGCATCCACACTGTGGCGCTCATCGTTATACACATGTCATAGCGACAGCCTGCTGGGCTTGTCCTCGTTCCCAAGCTCGTGCTTCATGTCTGTTAAGTTAAGGATGGCCGGTCCCTTCTCCCTCCGGGAGAAGGCTAGGATGAGGAGATCAAATAAAGTATTTTCCTTATTTTATTTCCCTCACCCCGACCCTCTCCCGAAGGGAGAGGGAGATAACCGCCTTAACTTAATGGCAGTGCTTGGGAACGCAGTCTTGGAAGCTCCAGCTTCTAGTATTGGCCGTGAAGCTAGAGCTTCACGACATGTGTTCCCAAGCTGGAGCTTCACTGCCATTAAGTTAAGCCATTCATGGTAAGAAGTTAAGCCGTTCGTGGTGAGCTTGTCGAACCATGAACGGTTTAACTTCGTGGCTTCGGATGATTCCGTTCACCCTTCGACAAGCTCAGGGCGAACGGAATCATCCTTAACTTAATGGCAGTGAAGCTGGAGCTTGGGAACCAGGAAACCTGATATACAGCGTATCAGGCGACATATCAATATCCTCGGACCAAGCAACCGTGCCATTCGACACGTGTGCTAACCGGAACTTTCCGGGTTGCCGCAATAGTTGATATGCGGGATAGTGAAGATAAGGGCGCATGGAAAAATGGCGCTTTTCTCCCCCAGCAAAAGTGACAAGCAATTCATAATTAGCTAAATCCTTAACGGCGACTACATCGGGTGTCATAGGGTAAACGCCTCAGCGCAGTGGGTCGATTTTTCTCGTCGTACGGGGCATGCTGCCCCGTCCGCAGAGTTTCCGCATACTTAGGAGTATCGGCAGCCTCTAAACGGTGGGGACGGGATTGCAAATCCCGTCCCGCCGGGATATGCGGCGAAGATGTTTTTGCGTATCAAGCAAATACATCGATACCAAAATGCCATAAAACATACTAATCGTAGGCATACTTGCCTCCTGGTTGAATTGTCTGAGCGGGGCGGGGTTTGCAACCCCGCCCCAAACGTTTGAAAACTGCTTACCCACGCGAATTATCCTGAGAATTCCAAAGCGGCAAACATTACGGACGGGACACATATCCCGTCCGGCGCCAAAGTTATCGGTAGTAACGACGTTCGACATCATCTTCCTTGCGTTTTGCCAACGCCAACAAAAACAAAACCATCAAGCTTCCACCCACATCGGCAGACCAGTCCCAAACGCTTGAAGTACGTCCCGGCAGATAAGACTGAAACCCTTCATGCGCCATGCCCAGAATGGCCATCAAGACCAATAGCCGCCAAAACCTATGGTAAGTAACCATTCCCCATCCCAACAGTCCGCTTAACAAACCATACACGGAAGCATGAACCAGTTTATCCCAAGGCGCTGCGACGCGATGCGCCGTCCAGCCTTGCAGTTCCGCCATGAATAAAATCGCCATTAGACACAGCGCGAAACTCAAGCTGAACATACGCCAACAGGAAAATTTCTTATACATAGTCATATTGCTTTGCCCAAATATTCTTGCCTGCTGGGGCATGCTGCCCCATCCACAGGGTTTCCGCATGCTAGGAGTATCGGCAGCCCCTAAACGGTGGGGACGGGATTGCAAATCCCGTCCCGCCAGGGTTTTGTTTATGTTGTTTTAACGAAATAAAGCATCGAAGAAATCAATAAATCCCTCTCGGATCGCTTTCTTGTAGTGTGCTTTTTGAAGCTAAACTTAATAAAACTCCCTCAAAATTCTGCAATATTGCTTCCTTACGCAGCTTTTCCAAAGCGTATTGTCTGGCCTTCATATTGACACGCGGACGGCCGGTTTTCGCGTCATTGAGCATAGTTTTCAAAGACGCAATAAATTGCTCTAAATTTTCGGGCTCAACACGCTCGGCGATGCCGGGATATTGCTCGCATAATAGGCCTAACTCTGTTTCCGCTTCAGCGGTAATCAGCGCATAACCGCCGGCGGCCAATATGGTGGTCAGTTTGGACGGTAATACCGCATCGGCGGCGCCTTTCTTTTGGATTACCAGATGTACGTCGGCCAAAGCCATCAGTGCCGGCAAATCCTCATAAGGCTGTAACGAATCAAAACGAATATTGTGCAGATCAAGCTGTTTAGCCTGTTCGATCAATGTTTGTTTTTCAACGCCTTCGCCAAGGACTAAAAACACGACATCCGGCTCATAGGATAAGTGCTTGGCCACCTGCAGCAATAACTCCAGCCCTTGCTTTTTACCCAGATTGCCTGAATATAAAACAATTTGCGATGAATCCGACAGCGCCCAACGCCGGCGAAAATCGGAAGCATCCACGTCAGGCTTGATGAAATCGGTATCCACCCAATTTGGGAAAAAATACAAAGGCACAGACTGCCGGCTTTTGTTTGCGGCCCTGACCAGCATCGACTGCGAAATCGAACTGACCGCGCTAAAGCGGCGCATGAAAAAGCTCTCGCCCCCCTGACAAATAGACGCCTTTAAGCGTCCATTTTTCGCCAGCCCCAACCCCAGCATTGCATCCAACTCGAAATCCTGAATATGCAAAATGCTTCTGGCGCCGGTCAATCGGCTCAACAGCAATGCGGCGGGAACACAAAAAAATGTCGGCTCAATCGTGATGATCACGTCAGGCTTCCAGCGCCATTGGCTCAACACGGCGGGCAGACTGGTCAACGCAAAACTGCATAAATGCAATAAACGGGTTAACGTTGTCGGTTGTTTCGGTACGAATAACGGACAGCGAAGCACCTCGACGCCATGCAGTTGCTCTCTCCGATAATTCCAACCGGAGTAGCCGTCGCCGATGCGCCATTCGGGGTAGTAGGGAGGTGCGCTAACCACCCTGACCTCATGTCCCCTTGCCGCCAGCCAGTCGCACATTTCGCCGGAATATTTACCGATACCGGTCAATTCAGGTGCGTAATTGATTCCATAAAGAAGGATTTTCATTATTTTGAAAGGTAGATTGAACTGATCAGTCGTTACCAAAAATATTGAGTCGACGATACCAAAACACGACAATTACCTACCTATATGGGAATACACCATCTAAAGAAAAAATACTCATTCACTTGATCTATCACCTTCTCTTAATTTGATGGGCCTGGCCGGTGAACCAAAACACACCATATCATCAGGCATGTTTGCAAATACCGAACTGCGAGCACCAATTACGGCTTTAGATCCAATAATTACTCCCGGAGCAACAAAAACATCGGTTGCAATCCATGCCTGTTCACCTACCACGATATTGTGAGATCGAATAGGAAAATCTGGTCGAGTATAATCATGATCGGCGGCGCACAGATAACTAGATTGTGAAACTACAGCATGCTGACCGATCTCAATATTACCCAAGCTATATAAGACTACATCATCGCCAATCCATGCGAAATCACCGATATTTACTTTCCAAGGGTAAGTGACTGTCACTGTGGGACGTATTTTTACATGCTTACCGACTTGAGCCCCAAAGCAACGGAGCAACCAAGCGCGAAAACCATAGGCAAATTGAGGAGAGGATCGAAAAAAAACAGCTTGGACAAACCACCATAGTTGTACCACAGCGGCAGAGCGACCACGGAAGTTGGGTGGAATTTTGAAGCTTGATAAATTCTGTATCATTCGTTTAATTTTTATCTACCGAGACTTAACAAACATCATATTTCGCCAAAAAATGACGCCCAAAAACGTATTTATGCTGTTTCAATTCAATTATCATTACTTTCTAAAAATTGGCTGTGACAGCAACACAAAACCTAAAGTCGAAGCAAATCGTTTAGCTATACTTGCCAATCGATAGTGAAAAGGCATCCCAAGCACGTCTCGCTGAATCCGGTAAGGTTCCATAAAAAGCTGACGAAGCTTTTTGTACGACTGCCCTCCCACTTCAAATGTTGCCAAGGGTTCATCCAGATATACGGGGTGTGCGCCTTTCTCTATCAGCGTTGCCGCCAAATAATAGTCACCGCACAACGGATATTGCAAATCATATGGAGTCACTTCCAGCAAAGATTTGCGATAAAAAGTTGCCTGATGATTGGCTGGCACACCATGCCATAGAGATTTTTCAACTACTCGTGGCGAGCGGTAAGCCATCCTGCCGCTGCCGGGGAAGCTCAGCATGGCGCCACCAAACAAAATATCAGCAACGTGTTCGACTCCGCATAACACTTCTGCCACTTTTGCAAGCGTTGTATTATCGAGGAATGTATCCCCCGCATTCATGAACACGAGATACCTTCCAGCACTCATAGAAACACCACGATTCATAGCATCATAAATACCCTGATCAGGTTCACTAACCCACCTAACGCTTGAATCCAACGATTGTAAAAAATTGGTGATTTTCTCACCAGAGCCGCCATCATGAACTATCCATTCAAAGTCAGCTCCTTCTTGCTCCGAAACACTTCTCTGTGTTCGCTTAAGACCATCCAAGTCATTCAATACTACTGTTACAACGGAGATAAGTATAGACATCACAAAGCATTCCTTTTACCCGTTACTTTTCCTCTTAGGAAATCTACCGGATTAACATGTTTATTTTTTGAATAAGAATTAGGAATAATTTTTGCTTCCATTACGACCACCCTCAAATAAACTATCAACCAGAACAACTGCCAAATATTTGCATCAATCGCTGCCCTTTGGAATGCTGCATATCCATTGATCAAAATTACAATTGCAGTAATTTGTTTAATGCCACTAGAAGCGATTGCATTTCGTAGGCCATGAACAAGAATCAACCCAAATGCCAATACGTAAATAAACCAACCGAATAATCCAGCTTCAACCAAAGGAACTATCCAACCGACTGCTAAAAGACCCTGTGTAATATTAAGAGACAATCCAGCACCATTTACACCAACTCCGAAAAGATTTTCATGAACTGAGTCAAAAACCATTTCCAATCCTGCCAATCGTTGTCCTACCGAAGTATCTTCTCCTCCACCATCTGCATATTTTGCAGAAAAGTATATATCGGTTTTCTCAATAAAATCAGACGGCAAGTTATTGATAGTCAAAGGCAAGCCTACCATGAAAAATAGCAAGATAAAAACTCGCTTTGCTTTATCGCCTTCATGTTTACGGGATACAAATAGAAAAAAAAACATGATAAACAACCAAATAGAAATAGCTCCAACAGAAAAGGTGAATATTAGCGCAACGATCATGATGTACATTCGTGCTTTCATGCGCCAATAGGCTGACAACAAAATTGCAGGAAGGACAGCAAAAGCAAAAGTGCCTGCTTCATCTGCAAATGACTGTAATCTTTCTAGACCATACATTGATCCAATCCATGAGCCTGGCCAAATAAAACCAATCCCAAAAAACATCCGCTTATTTTCACCTCCTCCCGCAAAATTATTTATGTCAACTTCAGTGATGGGCTGCATAATCGCCATGAAATTCAAAAAGACCAGCAGCAGACCGAGAATAGAGCACAAAGTGAATACCGCCACATAAAGTCTAAGTGAATACAATACACCTTTGTCGCTTAATATAAATAAAATGATCAGGGCAAATACCAACTCCCGAACCTCATAAAATGCCGACATCCCTATTTTTAATTCCGAAGAATGAAAAATTGATACAAGAATCAACACTGCAAAGTACAAACTGTACAGCAGCATTCCAATCATTAATATTCTGTTACCGCGTTGTAACTTCAGCTTTTGCATGGGAACCCTTCCTGTAGCACAAACCAGGAACGTTACTGCTAGCAACCCATTCAAAATCAAGGGATAAACCACACCCATAAAGTTTCGAAGCACGAAGGGATAGGAGAGAAAATAGAAGAACAGGGTGAAAATTATGAATTTGTCTGCTCTACGAATATTACCCAGCGTAATAACTGACATCCCCTTTGTAGGCGATCTAGATATAAAAAACGGTTTCATTTTTCCTTACAAAGTAGTTTCAGTATGTCAAGGACCTTACACAATCTTCATAAGATTCACGATATGCGTTTACAGATGCAAGTGCTCCATACACTGAAAACAACTGTTCTCTTGGAATGCCAGAATGCTCTCTAGGCAAAAGCATACACGTATCAAGTGTATTTAATCTCTCAAATATTTCTTGGCATCGCATGCTCTCCAAACCAAGTCTGCCGAGCACTTCCCTAGCGGCCAAACTATCAACGGCAAAAATTGGTATTCCGCAAGCAAGCGCTTCAATCATTACTAATCCAAAAGTATCTTTTTCCGATGTGAACAATGCCACGTTTGCCGATGCAATTATTTCTACCATACGCTTTCTTTGCGTAATTTTCCCATGATTCACAACATTAGCCCCGGCAAAAGGCGAATTCTGCCCAACAGTGTGTACCTCTATGTGTGATATTCCTAATATCCGATTAATCAATTCTCGATCCACTTTAGTTGGGTCTGACAAATCATTCGCAATAATAATTACTTTTATCTTCTTTGCGGAGTGATTAGCCGGGGCGGTGCTCAGTGGTACATTGTGCAAAGCGGCTTCAAATTCGCTATCGATCCAATTGGGAATCACGCGTACATCTACATTCGGCAAGCCGTCCTTAATCGCCTGAGCCACGAATTCAGAAGGAGACACCACACGAAGGCGCGGAACAAGCTCAGTCAGTAGCCATCGCTTAGCTTTGAACTGTGAGGCTGAGAAATCAAGGTATGACGATGGATAGTTTTTCTGGGTAGGACAGCAACCACAGCCCGTACGCCAGCCCTCACATCCTTCGGTAAAAGCACACCTTCCCGTTAGCATCCAGTAATCGTGCGCCGTCCAAACCACTGGTTTGCCTGCATGTACCAATTCCTTTACCAACCAACTAAACGGCAGGAAATAACTATGAATCGCATGCAGGTGTACAACGTCTGCCCAGTGGATGGCTTCAATCAGACGTTGCCGACCCACACCAACAGGCGGCGCATAGTCAATGCCTGCTACCTGATGTAACAGAATGTTGCTCGCGACCTGAATCTGTTGACCGACTTGGAAGCTATGAGGAATACTGGATTCAGCAGAAGACTTACCACCCTTCTCGCCCCACCCATAAGCAAATCGGCTCTCCACTCCCAAACTCAATAACTGCCGGTGCAAATCGAGCGCAATCCTAGCTGCTCCGCCTTCTTGCAGCCTCACATTGACTTGCAATACCTTCATGATGGCAACCCAGCATCTTTAGAGATTTTAGAATTCTGTTTGACGACACGAGCTGGATTTCCAACAACCACAGCCCCTTCTGGCACGTTTTTGGTTACCACGGCCCCTGCGCCAATGACGGCATCATGCCCGATCGTAATATCACCAATGATGATAGCTCCTGTGCCCACCTCGACTCGATCCCCTATTCTAGGCGATGGTCCTTGTGTTCCATCCGGATTCACCTTGCACCCAATCGTTACACAATGCCGTAAGCGACAGTCGTTCCCAATAATCGAGTGTTTATTAACTACCAGAGCAAACCCATGATCGATGATAAGTCCCTTTCCTATTTTCGTAGCGGCGGGCAACTCAAGCTGAAAGAACCATTCCGTAACTATCCGGTAGGCAACCAAAATTGGTACCGCAATAGGCCAAGAAAATATCGTTTTTTTCCTTGTCACTGATGCCCAATGAGCGATCCGATATAATCGGATGATAAAACGCTGCCTGAAATCGCTCTGATTTTTTTTTAGTCCTGACAATGCAACCCCGCATCTACAAAAAGCCAACCGACCAAAACACACTAAGGAGTAAAGCCGTCATAATACGAATTATTTAAGCCTTCAGAAGATTGAACTGATGCCGCAATTGATAAAATGCATGCACAGCTTCAATCTTAAAACGCCAGCCCAACTTATTTTTCAGCTGAGCTTTCCTATTTTCTAACAAACTGTTTACGATGAGCGTAGAACTCACTCCTTCGCCCCCCATAGCAGTTATGCAACGATCGACAAATTTTGCTGATAGCGTCTTCTTTCTCAACAAAATTTCGTAGTCCATTGCCATCTTGAAGGTTTCATCAAACTGCCCTGCTTCTTTGAAAAAAGCTCGTCTATGAAACGCCGCTGTATGTGGAATCAGCATTCTTCTCTTCATAACAACGTTATCAAAGCTATTGCCAACAACCAGTCCATGAAGCGACCCACCTTCAAAAATAATTTTCCCGTAAACGATATCGTCAATGCTATTGTCGCATAAGATATCTGCCATATCTGACAACACACTATCATCCTTAAAGTGATCATCCGCCCCCAAAAAAAGAACCCAGTCCCCATTCACATGCTCTAGAGCTTTGTTCCATGCGTGTGCTATCCCCCTATCTTCCTTGGATTCCCAGTATGCAATTTGCGAAGTATTGTTTTCCAAAATAGACACAGTCCCATCCTTAGATGCTCCGTCCATAATGATCAACTCCTTATACGGATAGGTTTGTTTCGCGATGCTCTCAATGCATTGCTGAATGGTTTTCGCGCCGTTATAGACAGCAACAATGATGGAAATCTGAGGAGGCTTATTAATACTATTACTCATTTATTTAATCTCCATGACATTAATCAGTTACAACGACAGGAAAAATCGTGATTCGCTTATTTGCATCACTTACCAACCAATACGTCCCTGGCGGAGTATCTATAGGAACTTCGATCTGTTGCCTTGTTTTTTCTAGGCGAAGCGGTTTCGGGACGTAAACATCATGCGAATTTGCATTGTTCACCGAATTTCCTCTCTTTACAATTTGCTTGTTTAATACCTTCGGCTTGTCGTAAAGCTTAGCTTTAGGTACAAAGTAAAGTGGACTCTCGCCGACTTTTAAGGTCTCGGACACATTAAGCGACTTCCCCATCATGTCTACAACGCTTTTAGAAAATGAGCCTGGGATAAACACATTATCATTAGAAGTCCGCCCCCAAGCGGCCACAACCGATTCACCATTATTTCTTGCTCGCAATTGAAACACCCTCATCCCATCATCCTCATGTAGACTAGGTACTCCATCGTGCCCCATCATTCTTGATGCGGTAGCAAAAGAGAGAAAGGCAGGCTTGGGCGTACCGTCACTGTGTGTGACCGAAAACCCTAATGCATCGGCACTATTCCCATTAAAACGCAGACAAAAATAAATCGCCGCATTTACTTCTTCCGCTCGTAATAATGCTAAAGACCGTGCAACATATCGCGCTTGAGTCAACTCATCCACTGGTTTTTGCCATGACACACCCGGTGATGAGGTCCAACCGTATTCGGTGATATAGATAGGCATCGTAGGACGCCCTATTTCACTAAAGAGACGTTTCAGCTCTCGAACTCGCCCGATAAACTCAGCCTCCGGCCCACCAACCTCTGCATAGGCATTAGTTACAAAACCATCCAGGTGATCAAACAAGCCCAATTTTGCCAGACTACGTAAGCGTTTGATTTTTATAGTTGCCAAGCCTGGACCCAGCACTTTCGATTCTGGATGCACCTTCTTAAACGCTCGCGCTATAGTATCAAGAAACCTAACTAACTCTTGGTCGCTCCCCTGCCAGGAGTTATCAGGTTCATTATAAACTGAGAAATATTCCGGCTCGTATGCATAATCCCGCGCGAATTGTTCGACCAACTGTTCAAAAAGCGCCCAGTCTTTCGGCGGATAGAGATAAGGCTCTGGCTTATCGCCGTTGTTTTTCAAGAACCCTGGCAGACCATACGCAAGGGTATCTATGAGGGAATAGCCTGGCAATATAGGTACTACCCCCCTCTTGGCTGGCGGTTTCGACACAATTTTTCCATTCGCATCGAGGGTATAGGTATTCAATGTTCTAAGCAATCTTGTCCAATGTGCGCCCGCCTTGAGGCCCATTTTAAGGTCACCGTGCACATGCCATAAACCAAAAGGATTGTTAGTATCTCCGATAATGGTTGGTAAAATGGCCACTGTGGTTTTTCCCAAAACCTTGGAGATATTTGGCCCAGACTTCACTTCGAACAGTTCAACAGAGTAATATCCCAAGCCACTTACTTCAACAGTAGGATGATCTACTTGCAAGTCAATACTCGCCTTACTCACCAGATTGCCTAGCCCATCTTTAATTTCGACTAACCCCATCCTGTTAAATGACGCATTTGATCTATTTACTTTAATCTCTAATTGCGCCTTATCACCTACAAAAATGTTGCCAGGTTGTGGAGACTGAAATTCGATCGCATGATCTTCCGCACAAACAAAACCCGCATAAAATAGTACAATGCTGCCCCACACTAAAAGTATTGGAGCGGCTTTAATGTACCCTCGCACTTTACTGGATAAATTATTCGCTAACATGAAGAAGTGCTTGTAGACGTGATAAGTTTATTTAGAAAATTCAAGAGTTCAGATTTATAGTATTGGAATTAAAGCTGATATAACTTATCCCAGACCATCACAAGAATCTGCATTGACACCTTCAAAACTGATGCGACGCAAGTGCCGAGTGATAAACCTGCAAATACTGTTCAGCCACAACCGGATAGGCAAACCGCGTCATCGCTGTTTGGCGTGCATTCACTCTTAAACCCGAATGACGCTTTCGATCAGCTAAAACCCACTGAATACCTTTCGCCAAATCTTCTGCATCGAACGCCTTAGCAAGATAACCTGTCTGCTGGTGGGACACGATGTCGGGCAGACCGCAGGCATCAAACGCCACCACGGGAGTGCCGCAAGCGTGCGCTTCAGACGCAGTTTGACCAAATGCTTCTTGCTTCGAAGGCGTCACCAACGCATCAGCCGCACTATAGAGTAAGCGCAGACTGATGTCGTCGTGCAGATGCCCCGTAAAATGAATAGGGAAGCCTAAGTCGACCGCTGCCTTCGGTTCGAGCTGTCCAAAAACGACTAATTCCAATCCAGGCGCATGCCCACGAAGATGGTCTAAGGCCGACTTCAACAAATCAAACCCCTTCCGAGGATCTTTCGCCCCACCTATTGCGCCAAAAAGCAGCAAAGGCACATCGAGAGGCAGATGCAACACTTGTCTCGCTAAAGTTTTGTCCACCGGTTGCCAGGTATCCGTGTCGATAGCGTTAGGTATTACGCTTACAGGCCATTCGCACATCAAAGCACTTTGCCGCACGCAGTCTGCGAGCCAACGGCTAGGAGCAACAATTTGCATTGGGTTATGCCAGTGTTTTTGCTTGCGTTGCCAAGTCCAACGGTTTAGATCGAAACCCGACTCATAAGAAGGCCTGTTAAAAGATGTGTAGCCGTCTCGCCAACGAAAATCACCGCTGTAATGTTCTGCTCCGCAAAACGCCCACATATCGTGCAAAGTCCATACCACCGGTTTGCTCAATTGGCCAATATCCGCAATCGACATCATTTCGTTATTTATCCAATGCAGATGAAGCAAATCGGCATTATGACTATTTAAGTACGACGGCCACCGTGAAGGTAGAATAGCGGGCGACTGCTGGACGAGATTACCTGGGTGCAATATCTTTATTATCAACTCATACAGAGGCATACGCACTTTGACGGACAACTTGTTTAGGATACTTGTAGGGACTTGTACCGTCCAGTCGCCAGAAGTATCCCGATTAACCAGCATGGTTGAGTCCACATTATGTCGCCTGAGTGCATGATGAATGCGATAGGCGGCTCTGGCCGCACCACCTACGGTATCCGAATGATTGATTTGTGCTATTTTCATTTTTGCATGTTTGTCAACTTTTTTGCCGCATGTATTGAGTTTAGCAATCGTCCGGCTGCAATAAGCGTAATAATCTCTGTTACTTTTGGTTTGACTTGAGGGTAAAAATACATTGAAATGATCAGCGATGACTTTTCAAAGCGGGAAAGTGGCTGAATTTTTTTTTCTAGATTTTCTTTCGCCAATCGAATTTTCCTTTCATTTCCTGTGGTAATCCTGTCATTGCCGTGTGTTTCATCGACCACACAACTTGTACAGCCAATATTAACAAAATCACCAAATATCCTGGCCATCCTAATCCACAAATCCCAATCCTGCCAAGCTGGCATTGCCTTATCAAAAAGTCCGGCTTCGATGTAATGATTTCTTGGGGCAAAAACCAAACTACCAACTTGATTTGATGCTCTGAGATTTTCATAAGTCACTAGCTGGTTTTCATGGCGGACAACCGACCCATTGGGCGTCAAAACCTGTACAGAATCAAATAATCCCGCCACGGTTCCTGAGTTTTTCCACCGATTTACAAATTGATTGATCCTGTCTAAGGTGAAATAATCGTCATCATCGAGTCCAGTCACAAAATCACCAGTGCTTGCTAAAATAGCAGCGTTTCTTGCAGCACATGCTCCCTGACTTTCTTCATTTCGTATGATAATAACCCCATTAGCTTGGTTTTCCTGTTGAAGATAATCCCAAGTCCCATCTGTTGAGCCATCATCCACGACGACAATTTCAATATTTTTATACGTCTGCGCTTTAACAGACTCAATTGCTCTGGTTAGTAATTCCAGTCGATTTTTTGTGGGTATAAATACGGAAACTAACGGTTCACTATAACTTTTCATCTACAAAGATACCAAACGATTTTTCACATTCGTAATTATCTTAACCCATACTATTTTATGTTTCCCGAAAATCAGGAGGTTATGAAAGTAAATGAGTCGAATAATTACGATAGGGATTATTAGTTAATTGACTATAATTTTAACTCTTAACACTTATTTTTTTATTGCTTATTTCACCCAATAAACCCCAAACCAATCGCCGATGAAATAAAAAAAGCAAGGAAATGTATAGTGTCATACCGGTACTTATCTGCAAAAAAAGAGAATATAAAGGTTTGATGCCATAAAAAAACAACCAAGCTCCCTGAAAATGCACTGCCGTAGCCATCAGAACCGAAGAGACTAAAAACGGCATAAGTTTTCCAATGCCTTCCAATACACCCAAACCAATCTGATTCCAGGCTATTTTGAGGTTCGGGTAAAGCATAAGGATATTTGCCATCGCATAGGCTTCAGCGACTCCTTCCGCACCATAAGGGAGACCAACAATAAACGATACAACAGTGACAATAGCATTTACTGCCCCTATTTTGAACATTAACCCAGTGGTTCCTTTGGCAGTATAGATTGATCCAACAGTAGTTACAATAGATTGTACCATCCCAATCGGAGCAAGTATCATCAACAGGACCGGCAGTCCTTGCCATTTCTCACCAAAAACAACCATGACAAGCGGTTCTGCCACAACCAACAACCCCGCCATTATCGGAAAAGTCACCAAAGCTATAAAGGTGATAGCCTTTAGATAGCTATTTTTAAATCTCATATTATCGTGCTTTAGCTGAGAGAAGGCAGGGAACAAAACCCTTATAATAACCCTTGATATATTATCTAAAGGATAAAGCATGATTTTATATGCCAAACTGTAAACACCAAGAATTGATGAGCCTAAAAACTTGCCGATTAAAAAATTGTCGGCATTGCGAGCAAAATAATTAATTATTGAAAAGCCGGTAAGATGAAAAGAATAAGACCAAATTTTTCTAATATCGGAAAACGCAAACATAAAAGACGGTCGCCAGTGCGAGCCAAACCATACACCTACCGATAATAGTAGCGCACTTAACAAAGAAGAAATAAGAAGACTGTAGATACCAAAACCATTTATGGCTGATAGAATGCCCGCTGTAACACCTATAGTCTGCGCTGCAGTTTCTACGGATATAATTCGTTTAAAATGTAGTTTCTTTTCCAGCAATGCTTTTTGCACCAAGCCAAACGACCCTATAATAAAAGAAAAGCCAATAATCCGTAGTAAAGGAACAATTTTTTGATTATTAAAAAAATCGGCAATCGGCCACGCCAATAAGTAAAGTGATGCAAACAGAACAACACCCACTATCACGTTGAAATAAAAAATGCTGGATAGCATGCGCTGGTCAGGGTTATCTAAATGAATAATCACCTGCGAGATGCCCATGTCCGCAAAAATCCCCATGAAGGTGACAAAAATCATCAGAATTGCATAAAGACCAAAGTCATCTGGCGACAAAAAACGCGCCATTACAACAATGGAAGCAATTTGAAGTAGCTGGCGAGCAACATTCCCAACACTGTTCCATAACACTCCGGCAATCGTTTTTTTCTTTAGGGTCATTGTTAATCATGCCTTTATAGAATTCCTGAAATCTTACTAATATAAGCTTGTTTTGAAAATTGCTTTTTATATAGTTCGTAAGATCCCGATGATATTTTTTTCTGTAGTTCTTTATTCAAAGACAAGTTAACTACATTTTGTGCGATAGACTCTGAAGATGGTTCTGAAAAAAATATATTGTTCCTATCCTGAAAGTATTCACATAACGCGGTTGTTTTTTGAGAAATCACTGGAATTCCCATTGATGCAGACTCAACAACCTTATTAACCATAACTGTTTTAGCTTTATTACTATCACCGAAATTTCCGAATGCTATATCGCAGTTTGCAACCAGAAACTCCTCTAAAGAAAAATCAGAAAAAGATTTAGAATTATCAATAAAAACGCAGTCGGACAAATCTTCTTTGAGGATATATTCAAAATACGGCTGACTCAAAATAGAAGATGTTCCAAACAAATACATTTTAAAATTAACATTCATATTTTTCAAAATTTTAGCTGACTCAATAATCTTATCTAAGCCATGAAGTGGTATGAAGGTTCCCCACCAACACAATACTAACTCATCCCTCATACCATTAGCAAAAGGAAGCCTCGCCAATTTTTTGCTGGGCGTACATAGTGGTATTAAATGAACATCTTTATCGTTACATTCCTTCCCAACCACTTCAAGATAATAATTTTTTTCCGCATTATTCAGAAATATAATCACATCCGAAATATCTAAAGAAGATCTATCCTGAGCCATTAATTTTATTGCATCCGCAGTTCCTTCTTTGACTGTTTTTCTATCATTTACATATGAATCGTAAAGAGATATATAAAACTCAGAAATCACCTTCTTTGACAAACTCTTAATGATAAATTTTTCGTAACCGAAAAGTTTTGACATAGGCAAAACATATACAACATCCGAATGACATAACATCCACAACCTGTATAGTCTATCAAGAATTCTTAACCCCTTAAAAGAAATACGACCAAGAATCCCTTGTTTAGCAGGAAGCAGATATCGTCTATCAGAATAAGAAAATGCATAGTTTGATGAAGATGCAAGATATTCCAATAACGCTCTAGCTCGATATGTTGTGGAGATATCATTACCAGCCAGGTAAACTCTTTTTTTCATTTTAGCATCACCCAATATAATATTATTTTACACACCTCACGCAAAGTTAGTTAGCCATATTATTTTTTACACAATCAACAACTAACGATAATACTATGGATGTATCTATGCTTCTCATCACCCGCTGAGTCTCGCGCAGGTATACTCGCTTGAGAAGAATGCAGCTTCTATTTTTCTTCTATTTTTCTTCTATTTTTTACATAGTTTTATATTACCTATTTGCCTATATTGCAAAAATAAAAAAGTCTTTTTTAATATTCTGATCAGCCCATTTTTTCTGAAAAATTTCGCCCATCAACAATGTTCAACCCAATCCAACATTTTTGTTATCCCACTCGCTTTTTCGACTTTTGGTCGCCATCCCATTAATTGATTTGCTTTTGTTATATCTGCCACAAAAACTCGTTGATCACTTTCTCGCACTGGTATTTTCTTGTATTCCAATTGAACTTTGGCAGTCTCTTCTAGAAGAAAAAAAAGTTCTAATAAAGAAAGACTGTTTTTTATCCCACCGCCGATATTAAAGACCTGTCCTTTTGCCTTTTCTATGTTTTCAACCGCAGCGAAATAAAGGCTTTTCATGTCTTCCGCATGTAAGACATCCCTAACTTGTTTGCCTGTCCCAGATATTGTGAATGGTTCCTTGGCTAAACCAGTTTTTACTTCAATCGCTTTCTGACAAAACCAACCCACCCAACCTTGATCATAGGTTGCGAATTGACGACCGCCATACATTGATGAATGCCGGAATACCACTGTTTTTAAACCATAAATTCGCGCATAATCGAGCATGTACTGATCAGCCGCGCCTTTTGAACATCCATATGGCGAATGAAATTCAAGCGGCGTAGCTTCATCTAAACCATTGGGTTTATCGATGCATTCATAGCGCGTATCAGTTTCTAGGTAGGTATACTGCTCCAAATCGCCATATACTTTATTAGTCGATGAATAAACTACCGTCGCATCGGGCGCATATAGACGCACAGCTTCCAACAAATTGTGCGTTCCCATTACGTTCACTTCAAAGTCCATGCGCGGATTGGCGATTGAGGTAGTCATCGCCACTTGCCCAGCCAGATGAAAAATAACATCGGGTTTAAAGGATTGGATCAGTTTTGTAATGTCATTCTGATTACGAATATCCCCATGCTCAAACCGAAAGTCGCCCTGACTCTGTAACCAAGCAAGATTATCTCGCGAACCATTGCGATAGAGATTATCAAATACCGTTAATTCATCACCTCGCTTTAGTGCATCTGAGGCCAAATTGCTGCCTAGAAAACCGCATCCACCAGTAATCAGTAATCTCATTGTTTTTTCTCGATTGCTATCATGCTTTTGATCCCCTCTACCAGAGGTGTGTTTACTTTCCAGCCCCTTTGCGCCAGGTCAGTGATATTTGCGTGGCTATGCATTAGCTCTCCATCGCGATATGGCACTGCGCCAAAATTCAATCTTGGCTTTACAGTCAACCCTATTTCTTTTTCTACAACATCGCCTAATGTTTCTACAAAGTGTCGTATTGTCATTGGTTGTGCAGTTCCCACATCAAATTCAGCATAAGGGGGTAAAGAGTCCGCGGAATTTAACAAAATCATATAGGCCGCAACCACGTCATCGATGTGAATAAAATCGCGAAGCTGTTCACCTTTTGTAAGCTTTATTTCTTCGTCACTTCTAATCATTTTATCTAAAAGCCAAGGAACAAACTTGGTCTTGTCATCTTTGGGGCCGTACATGTGTTCAAGCTTTAAAGTTACCGCACGAATTTTGTTACTGGATTGTTTTAACCATTCCGAGAATTGTTTTTTTGACAGGCTGTAAGTGTTTAAGTAATGGGGTAATAAGGTGCCCGTGTTAAAGAAGGTGCCCGTGTTATATTTTATCGCCATCTCTAGCACTTTCACGCCAAACATCAGGTTACTGTCAATCACTTGGCTCATTGAATCCTGATTCCGTCCATAATGACAAGCCGTATGTATAACTGCATCTAACTGCTTTTCTACAAAGGCAGCTTCGATGGGTTCCACATCCACGTTAAAACTTGTTATTTTGTCCAGCCTATGTCTAATACGCCATGTATCTGAGGTGGTGCGTTTTAGAATCACCACTTCGTGATGGTCATCCAGCAGTTTTTCAAGCAGATGGCTGCCCAAAAAACCGGTAGCGCCAGTTAATAATATTCGCAAAACGGGCTCCTTTTAATTAAAAATTAACCCCGAAAAACTCTTCAAACTTTTCAACTACAAAATCGAGATGTGCTTTAGTCAATCCCGGATAGACCCCAATCCAAAAAGTATTTGTCATGATAAGATCGGTGTTGCTAAGCTCTCCGTGTATACGGTATTTTACATTGGCAAAATAAGGTTGGCGGGTCAGATTGCCGGCAAACAATAGCCGTGTACCGATTTTGTGTTGGTCCATAAACTTCAGTAAATCGACGCGATCAATGCCGCTCTCCGGCTTAATGGTTATCGGGAAGCCGAACCATGAGGGATCAGAATTTTTGGTCGCTTGCGGCATAATAATGAACTCTTCACAGGAAGACAGTCTTTCCTTCAGATAAGCGAAATTTGCCTTGCGCTGCTCGACAAAGCCTTTCAAGCTATCCATTTGCGCAAGCCCGCAGGCCGCCTGCATATCGGAAATTTTCAGGTTATAGCCAAGATGCGAGTAGGTATACTTGTGGTCATAGCCGCGCGGAAGCGTCCCCAATTGCTGATCAAAGCGCTTGCCGCAGGTGTTGTCGCAGCCCGGAGCGCAATAGCAGTCGCGACCCCAATCGCGGAAGGACTCAATCAAAGTTCTGAGTTCCTTGGACCGGGTGAAGACCGCGCCGCCTTCACCCATCGTGATATGGTGCGCGGGATAGAAACTGATCGTCGCGATGTCGCCGAAAGTACCAACCATTTGGCCGTTATAGGTGGTGCCGAGCGCATCACAGCAATCTTCGACCAGCCAAAGCTTGTATTTATCGGCGACGCGCTTGACTTCGCTCAAATCGAAGGTATTGCCCAGGGTATGGGCAATCATGATGGCTTTGGTTTTTTCGGTAATCGCGCTTTCAATCAGCTCGGCTTTGATGTTGTAGGTCGGAATGTCGACATCAATAAAAACCGGGATCAGGCCGTTGTGCAGAATAGGATTGACGGTGGTAGGAAAACCGGCGGCGACCGAGATCACTTCATCGCCCGGCTTAAGCTGCCGTTCTCCCAGTTTGGGCGAAGTCAGAGCGGTCAACGCCAATAGGTTCGCCGAAGAACCCGAGGAAGCAGTCAGGACATAAGGAACGCCCAGGTATTCGCCCAGTCGTTTTTCAAACGCATCGTTGAAACGCCCGGTCGTCAGCCAGCCATCCAAGGACGCCTCTACCATCAATTGCAGTTCTTTAGTGCCGAGAACCTTGCCCGAAGGAGGAACTAGGCTCGTCCCGGCTATAAAATCAGATGATTTGTACTTGTTCTCGGCAAAATTTTCTACATTAAACGCCGTCGCTCTGCGCAAAACCTCATCCAATTTTTTCGTATTCAGCGCCGCAACTTTGCGGCATTGTTTGCTGTGAACTGTTATCACCTTGTCAACACGCACGACGCTCTCACGTTTCAATGAGCCTTGCGCCAGGTCTACGGCGGTAATTTGCACAGCCGAGGAGTCATAGATATAAGAGTCGACTTCGGTGGAGATGTAGGCGACGTTTAAATCATCAAAATTGCCCTGCCGATTGATTCCAATGACCAATCCAGGGCGAACCTTGCTGCCTACCCGATTGGTGTAAGGAAAATCCAGGAGAACGATATCACCGAGATTTGACATCAAACAACTCCTCCCAATCTACATTGTTGTCATCTTCGGTATCGAAGAAATTCGCCAATCCTATTGATCTAAATTCGTCTTCGGAACTGGATGTTTCGGTACGAAAAGACTTGGCTACTCCGCGCGCTTGATCGTTTTTATCGAGCACGATAATAAACAACTCGGCCTCGCTGACTTCCGGCATTGGCGAAAGCAATTGGATATTGCCTTCTTTGTAAATCGCCTTTATTGCTTGCATCATGAATCTCTTTTATTTACTTGATAATCGTTAATTTGTTTTAATGTAATCTCACGCATATCCGCTCCGGTAAGATGCGCTTTATGCCATTCGATGATTTTTTCCAAAGCCTGTGCAAGATGCCATCTTGGGTGCCAATCTAACTGCATTTTTGCTTTCGAGCAATCGAGCTTGAGGTAGTGGGCTTCATGCGGATGTTCGGCTGTGTCCAATATCCAGGAGGCGCCTTCACCCCAATGCCTAGTCAACCGATCGACGATCCACTGCACCGGTTTGGCATCTTCGTCATTCGGCCCGAAGTTCCAGCCTTCGGCGAACGCAGTCCCCTCTGCATATAGCTTTTCGGCGATCGTCAAATAACCCGACAACGGCTCCAACACATGCTGCCAAGGCCGGATGGCGCCCGGGTTACGAATCACGACAGGTTGTTGCTGCGTTATCGCACGGATAATATCGGGTATCAATCGATCCATCGCCCAATCGCCGCCGCCGATCACGTTGCCGGCGCGAACCGATGCCAGCGCGCAACCGTGCGTTTGATAGGTCCGTGCATTAAAGAAAGAATTGCGGTAGGCCGAGGCAACCAGTTCCGCGCAGCCCTTACTGTTGCTGTAAGGATCATAACCGCCCATCGCTTCGTTTTCGCGGTAGCCCCAGACCCATTCGCGGTTTTCATAACATTTGTCGCTGGTAATATTGACGATCGCCTTGACCCCGCCGGTTTGGCGCACAGCCTCAAGTAAATGCACCGTGCCCATCACATTGGTGGCATAGGTATCGACGGGAATGTCATAGGACAAGCGCACCAACGGTTGCGCCGCCATATGAAAAATGATTTCCGGCTGAAATTCGGCGATACTTTTATGCAGCGTCGAATAATCGCGAATGTCGCCGATTTCCGAACGCATGCCTTCTCCAACACGCGCCTCGACAAACAAACTGGGCATTGTCGGCGGTTCCAGCGCAAAGCCTTTGACATCCACCCCCATCTCCTGTAGCCATAACGCCAGCCAACTGCCTTTAAAACCGGTATGGCCGGTCAGAAAAACACGCTTGCCTTGCCAAAAACGCTTATTCATGGTGATTATTGTTCCAGATTTTCCAAGGTGCCTTGCCGGATTCCCACAATTGCTGCAGATGAATCTTGTCTCTTAAGGTATCCATCGGTTGCCAGAAACCGGAATGTTCGAAGCACATCAATTGGCCGTCTTCGGCCAGTTGCTTCAGCGGATACTGTTCCCAGATGGTCGTATCATCCGCAATATAATCGATCACTTTTGGCGACAACACAAAAAAGCCACCGTTAATCATCGCGCCATCGCCTTTGGGTTTTTCGGTAAACGAGTGGACTTGACCGTCATGAATATCCAGTGCGCCGAAACGTCCGGGCGGCAATGTTGCGGTCAGCGTCGCCAGCTTTCCGTGGCGACGGTGAAAATCGATGGTCTCGGTAATATTGACATCGCTGACGCCATCTCCGTAAGTGAAGCAAAACAGGTCTTCATCCTGAACATGCTCGGCGACGCGTTTAAGGCGTCCGCCGGTCATCGATTGTTCGCCGGTATCGATCAAGGTGACTTTCCACGGCTCCGCACGTTTATTGTGCACCGTCATTTGGTTGTTACCCATGTCGAAAGTGACATCGGACATGTGTAAAAAATAATTGGCGAAGTATTCCTTAATCACATAGCCTTTATACCCGCAACAAATTATGAAGTCATTAATCCCGTGCGCGGAATAGAGCTTCATGATATGCCAAAGGATCGGCTTGCCGCCGATCTCAACCATCGGCTTGGGTTTCAGTTCGGTTTCTTCGCTCAACCGGGTACCCAGGCCGCCGGCCAATATGACTGCTTTCATAGTGTTCCTTTATGTGCTATTTTGCGGGGGTGAATGCATCGGAATAAAAATTCCGAGCATCAAGGCCTTGTAAAATAAAATCTTTTTTGGCGGAATCGATCATTAGCGGCGAGCCGCAGGCGTAGACATCAAAACCGGAAAGATCCGTAAAATCTTCCAGCACGGCTTGATGAACAAAGCCAGTGCGGCCCTGCCAGTTTTCGCAAGACTCCGAAACCACGGGAATGTAAGAGATCGAAGAATGAGTTTCCGCCCATTGCCGGGCTATGTCGCTATAAAACATCGAAGCGCTAGGCATCCCCCAATAGATATGCAAGTTGCGATTGCATTGATTGGCGAGCAACCCTTCGGTCATGGCTTTGATTGGCGCAAAACCTGTGCCGCCCGCCAGGAAGATAATAGGGCGATCTGTATCGCGAACAAAAAAAGTACCCTTAGGTCCCTCGATGCGCATTAACGAATCTGTTTTAATCTCAGTAAATAGTAATTCGCTAAAGCGTCCATTCGGCACACGGCGAATATGCAATTCAATGCCGGCAGATACGACTTGCGCATTGGCGATTGAATAGCTTCGCTTAACGCCTTGGTAAGTCATATCAAGGTATTGCCCAGGCAAGTAATGAAAATCGGCATTAGGAGGAAGGCGCAATTTAATTACTGCCACATCCTTTGCGGCAAACAGAATTTGATCCACCTTGGCGGGTACAACTTTCTGTTGGATGCCCACCAGCTCAGGATGAAATGTGGCAGCCAACTCTAAATCTGATTGAGGTCTGGTCGCGCAAGTGAATATGCGGCCTGATGCGCATGAGTTTCCTAATGCATCGACAACAAGGCCTGCGCGCAATTCCGCCGCGCAGGCACCGCAATCGCCGTTTTTGCAACTGTGTTCGAGATGAATATTGGCACTGAGTGCCGAATCGAGTATGGACGTGTTTTCATCGGCATTGAAGCAAAGGCCTGAGGGCTGAATTTTTATTTTGTAATTCATTAGGAAAATTAAATTCTAACTAAAAACATTTTTTGGCTAATTGAAACTTAGAATTCTAAAAATTCAGCATATAGGTTTTGTGTTTTTCGGATATTTCAAAAAGTGCGCCCTGCCGTATAGTTATTTCAAAATACAATGACTATACAATGGTCGGTCAATCATCCCCTTTGCAAGCATTTCACACGCTTGCGAAAAATTGGATCGAGAGAAGATTTTCGTTGCATCATAAACCTTGCTATGGCTTATTTGATCCATTGCCAATGTTTGCTCCATGGCATGCAATATGTGCAAACGAGCCGCATCCTGTAGGTTTAGCCAATTTCCCAGGCCCAGTATTGCCACACTGTATTGAATAGGCTGCACCCAAGGCCCCAAATGCACAGCCCGTCCCATCCCGCCCGTCAGCTCATTATCGAATTGTTTTAATAAAAATTTACTAATCAACAATCGATTCCAGAGATATGGCCAGGAAGGGGTTAGCCCCAAACCCCGGCGGGCATAGTTTAGGGCTTCAAGCGCATTATCATGCCAAGCCAGCTCCTGGATAAGGGGTTCTTTGCGGAATTCCAGTGAGTCCAATTTTTGGTGAAAAGCTTCCCCCAGTTCGAAATATCGCGCATAAGCGGGGCGAAGTTCCAGAGTCCGTTCCAGATGCTGACGCGCCAGGCGCCATTGTTTTGCATTTTTGTTGGACGAGTCTTTTTTCACCGTATCCAGGTGATGGCTCACTTGTGTCGAGTAAACGTCCGCCAAAGACCAACGTAGGGCGATATTGGCCAGGATGAGCAATCCCAAAATTGCCGGCACATACAAGACTGCCCGTAACGCCGGCATGGATACGAAATGGCGGACAACGGTCATGACAGCATTGCCTCCGCATTACCGCTAAACAGAGCCTGTACCTTATCGGCGCCGATGACCGGCAATAGCGCATCCCGCGCGGCTTTCAGGGTCGGCCGACGCTTATACATATTATGCGCATCGGTCGCAATCAGCGAGGCCATGTCATTTCGGATGAAGGAAATCGCCACTTTTTGCGAGACTTCGCCAAACAATCCGGTCACCGAATCCGCGGTAATTTGCAACAGGCAGCCTTGATTAACAAAGGGGGTGATCTTTTCCGGCTGGCGCATCACGCTCTGGTTGCGCTCCGGATGCGCAATGACCGGAAGAATGTCGCGCTCGATCAACCAGTTGATCAGCCTGTCCGCGCCGACCGGAATCTGGTCGTGAGGGAATTCCAGCAATATCAGCCTCATGCCCTGCCAGCGACCGAGAAACGGGATTTTGCCCTGACCAATCATGCTAGGCAACTCGGCGCACACCCGCACTTCGGCCGCCATGCCAATCTGCAACGGGATATTCTCCGCAGCCAATTGTTTTTGGAACGCTTCGAATATGCACTTGATGTTTTCGACTTCGTTATCGTAGCACCCTGGCTGAATATGCGGGGTAACTACACAGCGGCGGGTTCCTTGTTCAACCGCAAAACGCGCCATTTCCAATGATTGCTCCATGGTTTTGGGGCCGTCGTCGATGCCGGGCAACATGTGGCAGTGTAGATCGATCATAGGTTAGGGGTAATTGTCCGGCAGATTAAATGTTGGGGGTGGATGTTATCAAGCTCTCGTTACAATAGAGCGATTTATGCGATTTTTTACAAAGAAGACAACCTTAGCCGAGTGCCAAAATACCGCTTGCTGAGCGGAGTCGAAGCTAACTGTTGACTTCGGCTCGGCTCAGCCAACGGCAGAAACCTTAATTTGGATAGGCTCATTTCCGTAAACTGCCCATTCCCTCACCCCAACGCCATTATATTAAGGAAAAAACCTTATCCCATTCTGAAGAATGCTACGTTAAGGAGGTCAAAATAAAGTATTTTCCCTTATTTTATTCCCCTCACCCCGACCCTCTCGGCAATAGCTCCCTGCAATGCTCTACCTCCTGCATCCATACAGTCGTCCCGAAGGGAGAGGGTGATAACCGCCTTAACTTAATGGCAGTGAACCAGGAGGTTGCGAACCAGCGCAAAGCTATTTAGATTACGTCAAAAATAACTTCCCTAAATGCTGTCACCCGTTCGTGCTGAGTTCGTCGAAGCATGAACGGGTGACAGCATGACCCGGGAAGTTTCCGTCCATCCTTCGACAAGCTCAGGACGAACGGAAAATTTTATCGGGAAGTTATTTATGACCATATCCTTAGAAAAAGTGTCGAACTACACCCGCCACTCCATGCCATTATGTTAAGAAACAGTCCCTTCTCCCTTGAGGGAGAAGGTTAGGATGAGGGGGAGTCAAATAAGGCAAATTTCCTTAATTTTGTTTCTCCTCACCCTCCCTCTCGGCAATAGCTCCCTGCAATGCTCTCGATCGCTGTTCCGTATGCGATTCTACCTCCCTCTTCCTTGTGGTCGTACCTTCTGCATCCATACAGTGGTCCATCAGGAGAGGGTGAAAGCATCAAGAGGAACTGGTTTCATCGGTGCCATACGCCGTTTGGTAATAGTAATAACCACTGTATTCACCATGCCCGTAACGCTTGCTTTTTTCGACATCCATTTGAGTCAGTACGATGCCGGCCAATGGCGCGCCAAACCGTTCAAGCGTTCTGAGTCCATCTTTCACCGCCTTGATCGATGTTGAATCGGCTTTGACCGCGTAGATGACAGATCGCACATGTTGCGCCAACCATTGCGCATCGCTAACCGCATGTACCGGAGGTGAGTCGATCAGGATCAAGCTGTAGCGTTTTTCCAACTCGCCCAATAATTCGGCAAATGCCCTGGATGCCAGTAACTCCAGGGGATTAGGCGGCGGCATGCCGGCTGGCAATACATCCAATGCCATTCCCGGCACGGCATGCAAACATTCTTCCAGCTTGGCATGCAGCGCCAACGCATGAGTCAGCCCTGGCGCTTTGGGCGGAAGTTGAAAGCGTTTTGCCAGCGTCGGCCTACGCAAGTCGGCTTCAATCAGCAGCACTCGTTTATCGCCACCATCGAGTTGTGCCAACGATTGCGACAAACTCATCGCGAGAGTGGATTTACCTTCTCCCGGAAACGATGACGTGACCATCCAGATGTTATGCGGACTGTCCAATGCGGACAATACCAATCCTGTTCTTATCGTACGCACGGCCTCCGCAAACACGCCGCGCGGTTCATGCACAACTAATTGCCCCAATTCTTCGGGCTTGTTGCGTAGACGATCCAGTAACGGCATGACCCCCAGGAATGGCTGATCGAGTTTTCTTTCGATATCGTCCGGCGATTTGAAGGTGGAATCCAGATAGTCCAGCAAAAAGGCTAACAGCACACCAAAAAATAACATGCCGACAAAGGTCGATGCCAAAATCAGTTTCTTCTTGGGCTTTACCGGATCGAGAGGAATGCTGGCTTTATCGATAAAACGAATATTGGCAGCGCCGAGTTCGGCGGCTTCGTTTGCCTCTTTGAACCGGTTGATAAATGTTTCGTAAAGCTTTTTGTTGGACTCCACTTCACGCTGCAACTCACTTAACCGACCTTGCTTGCTGCCAATTTTCTGCACTTGTGCCTTGTTGTTTTCTATGCTGGAGAGCACCGCTTGCTCATTGGCTCTGGCAATTTCATAACGGCTCTTAATACTTGAACCGATACTCGCCAGCTGTTTTTCTAGCGATCCTTGAATAGCCATGCGCTCGGAACGAACGGCAACCATCGCAGGATGTTCCGGCCCATAACGTTCGACAAGATCCGATTCTTTACGAGACAGCTCGGCTTCTTTGCTTTTCAGATCATGGATCACAGCATCGCGCAGAACTTCAGGAATCTGTTCCAACCGATCGCCCGATTTGATTTTGTTATAGGTGTTTTCCGCTTCAATTCGCTCCCGGCGCACGCTAGCCAAAGTTTCGGTATTTTTTTCGATTTCCTTAGCACTCAACGTTAACACACCTTCCAAATCAACTAGATGCTCCTTGGACAGATAGTCCTGCAAACGGTTTTCGGATTCGGTCAGTTTGTCCTTTAAGGATTGCAGACGTTCGGAAAGCCATTCCGCCGCTTTGCGCGTCGCATCCATTTGCGCTTCCAGACCACTTTCGATAAACGTTTCGCCGAGCATATTCACCACATCGCGAGCCAATTTGGGGTCTTTAGCGTCGAAACTGACATCGACCAACTGCGTTTTTAAGCGGGGTTTGACAGTCAGCCGACCCAGAAACTGTGCAACTAAACGCTCTTCAACCCTTATTGTTTCATCAACTTCTGCGCCCTTCGATTGGTCGGAAGTGAGAGCCGGCAACATCTCCAGCCAATCCTTCCAAAACGGCTGACTCTCATTTTCCGGCTTCTCCTCGCTAAATTCGGGATTGGCAGCTAGCTCCATGCGATGAATGACTTTTCGCGCCAAATCGGGTGACTTGATAATTTCAAACTGAGTTTGAAAATATTGCTCCTGAGAAGTATCCATCGAATAAACGTCTTCGATAGAAAGCAACTTTGCATGTTTACCCTCCACCAACAGCGTTGAGGAGGAACGATAGACCGGCTTCATCGAAAAAACGAAAAGACCAGCCAGTACCGTTGCCACGATAGCCAGCAGCAATATCCGCCATTGATATTGACGCACTACGCGCCAATAATGAAGCAGGTCTACGCTGTCTTCTTCGAGAAATACATCATCCTGCAAGACTCTATCCATCATAAAATTTTGCTCGGACAAGGCTGTCCGCGCTGTAGTTCTTAGTTTTAAATCATTCATCAGAAAAAACTCTCCTCGACAATCACTACGTCACCCGGAGCGATAGTGGCATCCATATCAACTTCGATGCCTTGGTGATTGGCGTCTTTTTCGCGCTCAAGCTGAACACTGGATTGCGAAGCGCGTTCGGTAAAACCGCCGGCTATCGAGATGGCTTTTTGCACGGTCAGCCCTGGCAAGTAGGGAAATGCCCCCGGCTGTTTGACCTCGCCATTTACGAAAAACTCGCGATACGCTAGAACAGACACGCTGACGCTCGGATCTTTCAGATAGCGGCCACTTAGACCTTGCGTAATTTTATCCTTGAGTTTTCCAACTGTTAATCCCTTCACATTCATTTCACCCAGAAAAGGAAAGATGATGGTGCCGGCATCGGTCAACTTGGCTTCCATTGTGAGATCAGGCTCGCGAAATACCGTAATTAGAATTTTGTCTCCTGCTCCCAACTCGTAATTGGACATTAACCCATGTTCTGCAGCTGACTCCGCAGTCGAATTGGCGACACCCGACATGAGCAGCGCAAAAAATAAAAATAAAATTTTGTTCATGAATGTACTTATCACTTCAATACCATGAAGACCAAGGGGTTTTGGCGTCATCGGAAATGCGCGGGTTGGCGGTTATATAAAGCATGACCGCATTTTGATTAAAATCCAGCCTTGTATCCTCCGACTTTAGGCTTCTATAGGTGTAATTGATGCCAATGCCTAACCAGCGCCGAATGCCATAGTTCAAATCGACGCCAAACGACGTGTAATCATCTTGCCGTTCTATGCCCAAATTGACAGCGTTCTCACGCGCTCCGAACAGCTGCGTCGTCACGCGCGGAGTCCAGTAATGAGCCCAGTCCAAACGATAGCGATCCGATGCGCGGAGGTTATCACTCGCAATTGACGGATTCACGTCGCGAGCGATGCTCAGATTGAGGCGGGAATAAGTCAACGGTGCCCAGCTCGCGGAAAAATCCCATGTCGCATCATCATATTCCTTGGATTTGGGATTGTCGAACTCCTGCCGTAAATAACCGATCCGTGCGCCCACTTGCGTTTTGGCCGAGTACCGCCAAGTGCCGCCGAGCAGAAAACGTTGTTTTAGGCTGTCAAAGCCCGATACATCTGCCTGTCTGTGCTTAATAAATTGATTTTCAACCTGTGTATGCAAAGTGGTCTTTGGTGCTACCCGGAAGTAAAAACCGGGCGTCACTACAAATTGCGTTCTATCTTGTCTCGCAGTAGCCTCGCGATTATTTTGAAAGGTATAGTCCTGGACATTGAACTTTAACTCTAAATTGCCTTTGGCTTCGGCTCTTCCGTAACGATAGATAGCATCAGCGCTATGCAGATGATATTGATCCGGTTCGGCTCGTACTGTTGGAGTAAGCAAATCTCTTCCAAGGAAAGCCCCTCTCTGGTAATGGCTATCCAGATAGCCCATATTGACATCCAGTCGATTGCGGCTGGTAAATTCGATATGTGAAGTACCGCCCACAAAATGATCGATATAGTCGTCTTGTGGGCTATTGTGATATTGAGAGCTTTGCAGGGTATAAGTCAAAGCGTATCGGTTCAATTGCCTTTCCAGTGCAAGCTGCCCTCCCGCGTGGAATTGAGTCAGCAAGGAGTCTTTTTTGAAGTTGTCCCTCAAAAATATATTGTCATTATAGGATTCCGCCGCTTCGAAGATCGGCGCGAATTCAAAGGGCCCGGCTGGAAAGATGACAGGATCTTTCCTGATATCCAGTTCTTCGGCCTCTATTGAGCTGCAAAAAACCAACAAGCCCCAGGCGAACTTACGATGATTAATGCACATAATCTTCGAATGCGTTTACAGGGCGATGACTAAGGGCTTGTCGGGCAACCTGCGGCAAAGCCAGGAGCGTCACAAACAACAGGATATTGGCGGGTATCTGTAAATTGAAATCCACAGTAGAATGAATCAGCAGACTGACCGTGCCCATGATAGACGCAAAGCCAATTCCTCTCAGCAATTTTGAATCTTTGCTCCGCAACAGCGACCATCCGTTCAGCAAGCCGAGAACCACCAAGCCCGCCAGCGGGATACAACCGATAACTCCCAGTTCCACTAAAATCTGTAAATAATCATTGTGGGCATAATCGTAAAAGCCGCCGGTAAATTGGCTGTATTTGGGGAAAATATAAGCGAATGTACCCGCCCCTGTTCCGGCCAGCCAAAAATCAGGAATCATCTGCATCACGGATTGTACAACTTCATCTCGGGTTTCATGATCGAGTCCGGTAGTTTCAATTCTGTTGATGACTTGGCTAAGATCAAACCATGTACCCAGTAAAGCAATATCCACCGCGACAATACTGAGTATGATCACCACAAAGCCTGGGCGGCGAAACTGCCTAGCTGAAAAAAAAGCAATCGCCGAGGTAATCAACAACGCGTTGAAAAAGCCTGCATTGCCCATTCGGGAATGGGTCATCAACAGTCCTATCACCATCACGACCAGCAAGCAGCGCAAAATGGCAATCGGGCTCAACAAGGTTTGCAGGATATAAGTCAATATTCCGCGCCAATGCCGACGAACCTGATCTGATCCTTTGCGTGAGCCTAATAACAAGCCAATTCCTATGGGCAAAGTCATTTCCAGATATCCGGCCAAATGGTTGCGATTGACGAAGGTGCCGGTCGCATTGCCGATATACGAATCTTTTGGCACTAAAAATAAATATTCCACGCCGGTTAATGTCATCATGGCACCATAAAACGCTTGAAACACGCCTGTCAAAACCAGCATATAGCAAAACTGTACCAGCCGCTTTCGGCTATTAATCAATCCGGTCATTAAGCAAACCATCGCAAAACAGCCTAATGTCAGCATGGCTCTATCGAGTGTCTTTCCGGGCTCTAATGAAATAGGAAAAGCGTTCTCGGCATGACCTGGCTGCAAAACGCTTAGCGCCGACGTATAAATTTCCAGCGTAGCCGGAAAGAGAGTTGCCAGCCAGCTTGCCGGCAGTTCAAGAGTCGCCTGGGCCCACATCCAAAAGGCCGCAAAGATTAACAGAAACTTACCCAAATGGATAGACGGGGTCTGTTTTTTTGTCGGCTCTCTCAGGGCTCTGTGCCATTGCACAAGCAAATGCCCAGCCAGCAGAATCAGGAATACGGCTGACAAGGCCAGAAATGCCCAGCCTCGGTTACCGCCCAAGGGTAATGGAGATACGATAAACGCCCCCATAAAACCCACATAGATTGAACGTTCCAGCCAGCGAAAAAAGCCGGATAAAGAGAATCCATTCATCTGCAAATAACTCTGTCTTCTTTCAAAATGCGCATCTAATCCAGTTTAAGATCGTGTTTCCTCGTTCCCACACGCCGCTCCACTGCCATTAAGTTAAGGATGGCCGGTTCCTTCTCCCTCCGGAAGAAGGCTAGGATGACGACTGCAAGGATGCAGGAGTTAGAGCAATGCCGGAGCTATTGCCTAGGGGATCAAAATAAAAAATTTTCCTTATTTTATTCCCCTCACCCCGCCCCTCTCCCGAAGGGAGAGGGAGATAACCGCCTTAACTTAATGGCAGTGACGTGGCAGGTGGGAACCAGAAAATAAACTCAGCCGGAGCTTGCCTTACTAAAGCATTTTATCGTTAGGATTTCGTCAAAAATAACTTTCCTAAATGCTGTCACCCGTTCGTGCTGAGTTCGTCGAAGCATGAACGGGTGACAGCATGAGCCGGGAAGTTATTTATGGCCATATCCTTAGCAGGGAGAAACATTTCCCCGGCAGTGACCGGGATGTCCGTCATCTCCGTGACCACCGCCATGATCGTCGCCACCACCATTACCGTTGCCGCCGCCATTACCGTTGCCACCGCCATTGCCACGACGGTCATCAGCGGCATTGGTTACTTTCTCGAGAGCGATCTTCAAGCCCTTACTGCCCTCACCTGCATCTTTTCCTCGTTCAGCAAATGCCTGACCGCTAGCCATCAAAATAAAAAAAACCGAAATCGAAACTATCGTCTTCTTTGTCATAGGTTGTATCCAAAAATATTATGCATAGCCCCACGCTTAACTGCAGCGCAGGATGTATAAAGACACAAACATAAACTAAGGATTCCGTCAAAAATAACTTTCCTAAATGCTGTCACCCGTTCGTGCTGAGTTCGTCGAAGCATGAACGGGGACAGCATGAGCCGGGAATTTTCCGTCCATCCTTCGACAAGCTCAGGACGAACGGAAAATTTTATCGGGAAGTTATTTATGACCATATCCTAAGCATCTAAGGCGATTCTTTCTTGGCAAGAGTTTGCTAGATTCCTTCCCGCGTTATCCAAAGCGTAACCGTTCAGCCCCCTCTTTGAAAAAGAGGGGAAGGGGAGATTTTCTAAATAAATCCCCCTCGATCCCCCTTTTTCAAAGGGGGAGGTGAATGCTTACTCCAAAGCACCAAGTTATTTTATTTTCTGTCCATGATTCAATAACAAGGAAAGCCGCAGTCAATAAAAAAACAACTTTCTAATGTGCATTGGTGGTTTTAAGCACGACGCCAAACGTCCGGATGATGATCAAGATATCCAATAACAATGACCAATTCTTCAGGTATTCCAGATCATACTCGACTCTTTTTTCCATTTTCTCGAGTGTTTCCGTTTCGCCGCGTAATCCATGTACTTGCGCCCAACCGGTGATACCCGGTTTGACTTTATGCCGCAACATATAACCCTGAATGAGCTTTCTATATTCCTCATTATGTGCGACGGCATGCGGTCTAGGCCCCACTATACTCATATCTCCTTTAAGCACATTAAAAAACTGCGGGAGTTCATCCAAGGATGTCTTTCTTAGAAATGCGCCAAAAGGATAAATCCGGGAATCGCCCTTCGTTGCCTGTTGTATGTTTGCCCCATTATCGCATACGTTCATCGTTCTAAATTTGTAGACTTTAATCTCTCTTCCATCGAGGCCGTATCTTGTTTGTTTAAAGAGTATCGGACCTGGAGATAATAGTTTGATAACGCATGCGATAAGTAATAATATCGGAGAAATGAATAACAAAATGCATAATGAAGCACAAAAATCAAACACGCACTTCCAAATCGCATTGAGATGATGAATCGGGCTTTCCAATAACGATACGACTGGGATGTTGTGAATGGAATCAACACGCGACTGTATCAGGTTAAAACTCAATATGTCCGGCACAAAATAAATCGAAGCCGTGGTGTCACGCAATTCCTCCAGCAAACTAGCGATTCGATCTTCATATCTGATCGGCAAGGCAATAAAAACCACCTGAATGCCATGCTCTTTAACATAGGGCAAGACCCTATCGAGCCCGCCTAAAAGGCTTTCTTTGCAGTCTGGCCAAATTCGGTCTTGCTCGCGAGAATCTAAAAACCCTTCAACCTGTATCAGTAGACTGCGATCCTTTTGAAATTCTCTGCTGAGCTGATAGGCCACCTCTGTGGCGCCAACTATCACACATTTACGTATTCTGGTTTTTTGGTGCTGACTTTTAAGCCAAGCATGAAGCAATCCATGGACCACCAATAAAAAAAACGGCACGGATAGCAGCCAAAGCATTACAACCGATCTTGCCACATGCTCAGAAAAATCTGTGTTTAAAAACAACGCATAAATCAGAAAAATAAATATGCAACTGCCAATCAGAACGGCGGAAATATACGAATAAACGTTGCTTTCGCGAAAATTTTGCAACGGCCTGAGCATTTGAGAAACAATCGAGGAAAACAAGATAGCCGCTATGAACAGGATAGAATGATAGCCATCCCAAGGAATCTGATAAACATAGATAAAGGCAAGAAAGCTAACCCCACAGACAGACGGAGATATTATTCGTTTAGCTAAAGCAATGATCGGCGGTTCCGATAGAATTTTCATAGCAGCCATCCCTTTTATATTCAACAATCAGTCTAACATGCCTAAGGAGTTAACCCAACATGACCGGTAATCTGGACCGCCCTAAAAAGCGACCTACACTCTATATATATTAAGAAACAAGAACTCTAACCGCAATTATTTACTGATATAGTGAAATAGATCAAGTAACAGAAAAGAAATTAAATACTAGCACCGTTTATTTGCAGTAACGATATATTGTAAATACTATTCGTTACCAATTCTTAACAACCATGCATAACGACATAAAAATCATGGATGTTTCTAAGTGTGACGAAGTGAAAAGCGACTTATAACCTGGAAGAATTCACAATGGCAGCACCGCCATCTTAAATACGCATTAATTTCAACCAAAGATTCATTCGAGAACAATTGACAGTTACTGATGCATTTGCTTGAAAAGAACTGTGACGGGAGTATTTAGGTTTATGGGAATTATACCCTCGCAATGTTAAAATAATATTAAGACATTAGTCGTTTTTAATAAAAATGACAGCAAACTCTTAAGATAGAATTATTGATGAAAAAAACCCCATAACGGGTACATCCAGAACCCTTGACTTTACGTGTCGTAAAGCGCCTTTAAAAGCCTGTTGAATCTTGGTTTTATCAATAAAACAGCGTAAAAAAAGGGCCTTGCGGCCCTTTTAATAACTGGGACACCTAGAAAGGTTAATCTTCTTCTTTCTCGGCTTCCTTCATGCTCAGTCGGACACGGCCTTGGCGGTCGATCTCCAGCACTTTCACTCTGACCACATCGCCTTCCGCCAGTTTGTCGCTGACCTTGTCGACATGCTCGTTCGAGATTTGCGAGATATGCACCAAGCCGTCTTTGC